>Ga0233425_10002255_pt1 | contig 38885 bp, 35 predicted proteins | sample Watercolumn_Towu_2_FD_181712 | JGI IMG/M metagenome (GOLD analysis project Ga0233425, IMG submission 181712) | Freshwater microbial communities from Lake Towuti, South Sulawesi, Indonesia - Watercolumn_Towuti2014_140_MG | ecosystem: Environmental > Aquatic > Freshwater > Lake | place... | reverse complement strand
GCATATCCAAAAAATACTCCGTCTTTCTTGAATTCCTTGACCCGCAGGGGAAAATTCATCGTGATGGCATGCCCGACCGCGCTTTGCTGCTTGTCGGGTGCGACAACAGTCACCTCTCCTACCTTCTTCAGTTCCTGGACGAGCGCATAGATCCCCGGAGCATCGACGCCGTCATCGTTGCTCACCAGAATGTTCGGCTTTCGCTTCCTCTTTTCCATCACGGGGTCAAGGTATCGAAAAATACGTTGTCAAACAATCGCAGTCCCGCTCGAGAGCGCGGATTCCTGCATTTCGGGACCTTCCGTCGAGCAGAAGACAATCCCCCACGCCGCCTCAAATCCCTTCATGAGTGCCGGTATCACTTCATCCGCTTCTACCCTCCGCCCCAGGGCAGAGGAAAGGTCAATTGTCTTGTCCCTCAGCTCCTGCTTCATGCTGATTCGCTGGCGCTCGTCGGCCTGTTTCATGAAGTCAACGATTCTCAGGTGATCATCGCCAAGGAGAATCGAGCCGTGCTGAAGGACAACCTCTTGTCCGTCAGCGCGCGCGTACCGCCGCTGGGCGCTGCCGACAAGTTTCCGGCCGGCGATCTGGATTTCGTACCGGGCCGCACTCGCGAAACAGGCGACCGATGAAGGTGTGCGGTAAAGTGTCGGGAAGTGCGGCTGGGACTTTTCAAGAACCACCGGCGCTCCGAGGGCACAGAGGCCGCGGGTCAGAGCCTCACTGATCGATTGATAGACCGACAGGACACCTTTCTGTGACGCGACCATGACGACGCTGTAGGTGACTTCGTCAGAATGGAGAATTGCCCGTCCGCCCGTAGGACGGCGGACGACATCGATGCCGGCTGCGTGTGCGCCGGCGACATCGATTTCGTTCATGTCCTGGTGCCAGCCAAGAGATATGGCCGGAGGCTGCCATCCGTAGACACGGACAACAAACGCGCTGTCGGACACAACAAGAGAATGTGCCAGACGCTCGTCGTACTCCATGTTGAACGAGCCGGTCCGACACCCGGTATTGCGGAACTGCCAAAGCATTTAGTGGTGGGCGTAGCCGGAAATGATGCCGCGCGTGCTACCAGCAATGAAGGAAAGTACTTTTTGAACTTCCGGTGTCAGTTCAACTTCTTCCTTCACACGTGCAACCGCTTGTGACACGTTCAGGCTGGAACGATAGATAAGCCTGTACGTTTTTTCCAACACCTCGATCGACTTGTCGGAGAATCCCCGCCGCCGCAGACCGATGATATTCAACCGCTCAAAAATCAGGGGATCGCTTCCCGCGAGAATATACGGGGGAACATCTTTCACAACGCGAAATCCGCCGCCGATCATGGCATGTTCACCAACATGACAGAATTGATGAACCGGCGTAAGGCCCCCGAGAATCACCCAATCTCCCATATGCACGTGGCCACCGAGGGCACAGCAATTCGCGAGAATCACATTGTTCCCGACCGTGCAATCGTGAGCAACGTGCGCATACGCCATGAAGAGACAATCGTTTCCGATGGTGGTCTTGCCGGTCGCAGTCGTGCCGCGGTTCAACGTCACAAACTCGCGCACCACGACCCGGTCGCCAATGGTCAGCGTCGTCGGCTCACCGGCATACTTCAGATCCTGGGGAGCACCGCCAATGGACGCATACGAGTCGATCTTGCAGTCACGGCCGACGCGGCTGCCGCTGTGGACGATCGCATGGGCGCCGATGCGCGTTCCTTCACCTATCGTGACATCATCTTCGATAACCGCGAACGCACCGACCGTTACTCCATCGGCGAGCGCCGCTTTTGAGCTTACAAGCGCATGGGAATCAACATGGACTGGCATTATCGTGCAGGAGAGTTCTGATTGGTGGTAGAGAGCTGGTAGGAGTCCTTGTGGTTTTCCGGTTTTGGTTGGTTTGGTTCGCGATCGACGATCGCGGCAGAGAAATCTCCTTCCGCCACCAGGTTACCGTCAACAAACGCCTCACCGCGGATTTGAATGAATTTTGACCGCCGGCTCACCATCTTCACATCCAGCACGAGCTGATCACCCGGCACCACCGGCCTTCGGAACTTCACGTTGTTGATCGACATGAAATAGACAAGCTTGTTTCCCGGATTCTCGAGACCGTTCAGCATTAGGACGCCGCCGGCCTGAGCCAACGCCTCGATGATCAGAACGCCAGGCATGATCGGCTGACCAGGAAAATGCCCCTGGAAGAACGGCTCGTTGAACGTGACATTCTTGACGCCTACGACGTGTTCATCGAGCTGGAAGTCGATAATCTTGTCGACGAGCAAAAACGGATACCGGTGCGGCAGAATGCGTGCGATGGCATTGACGTCGAAAATGACGCCTTCCTTCTTCGCATGCATGTATTTCTTGACCAGCTTTTTCTGCTGGTAGAGCTTCCGTACTTTGCGCGCGAATTCCACATTGCTTGCGTGTCCGGGCCGAGCTGCAAGGATCTGCGCCTTGAGTGGTACACCGATGAGTGCGAGATCGCCGATCAGGTCCACCAGTTTGTGGCGGGCCGGCTCATTCCTGAAGTGCAGCTTCTTCTCGTTCAGCACACCCGTCGTACCAAGAATGAGCGAGTGGTCAATGCCGAGTTTCTGGGCGAGCTTCTTCAACTCATCATCCGACAGATCACGATCGACAATGACGATGGCGTTATCGAGATTGCCCCCCTTGATCAGCCCCTTGTCACGCAGCATTTCGACTTCGTGGAGGAAGCAGAACGTGCGTGAGTTGGAAAACTCGGTGATGAATTCCTTCTCCAGATTGAACAACCCCGTATGCTGGCTGCCGAGCGCGGGATTGTGGTAGTCGATCAGTACGGTCACCCTGAAATCGTCCGTCGGGAGAGCTACGATATCGACCCCCTTCTCTTCATTCTGGTACCGGATGGTTTGGTCGATAATCAGGTAGTCTTTCGGTGCCTCCTGCTCCAGAACGCCTGCTTCAAGGATCATGTCAACAAACGGCTTCGAGCTTCCGTCAGCGATCGGAGGCTCAATGTTGTCAAGCTCAATCACGACGTTGTCCACCTGGAGTCCGACGATGGCCGCCAGTACGTGCTCGACAGTGTGAATGCGCACTTCTCCTATGCCGAGGACCGTCCCGCGCTCAACTTCTATCACATGATCCACATCAGCCGGAATCTCCGGCTCACCTCCGACATCCACCCTTCGGAACCGAATGCCGAAATTCTCGGGTGCGGGCTTGAAGGTCATCGTCGTTTGGACGCCGGTGTGCAATCCGACGCCGGTCATCGTCACCGGCTTCCTGATCGTATGTTGCTGAACGAGCATAATCCCTTCCGTCTCCAGTGTTCTGGTTAGTGCGCGTCGAGGTCGTTCTTGAGCGCCTCGAGCATCTTCTTCAATTCCTCGACATCCTTTGCCAGTTCCGGAAGCGACCGTATGATCGCTTCGATCTTCAACGCCCGCATATGCTCTTTCGCCGGAGTCCCAAAGTAGGTCTTCCCCGGCGGAATTGATTTCGAAATACCTGACTGCGCCATGACCACGGCGCGATCGCCGATCTCAATGTGTCCGACGATCCCGACCTGGCCGGCGAGCATCACATTCTTCCCCACTTTCGTGCTTCCGCTGATTCCCGTCTGGGCCGCAATCACCGTGTTCTCACCTACAACGACATTGTGGGCGAGATGAACAAGATTGTCCAGTTTCGCACCGCGCTTGACGACGGTCTGCCCCATCGTCGCGCGGTCCACCGTGCAGTTGGCCCCGAGCTCGACGTCATCTTCAATCACCACGATGCCCATTTGCGGAATCTTCTCGTATGTCCCATCCTGCTTCGGCGCGAATCCGAACCCATCGCTCCCGATCACGGTACCGGCGTGAATGATGACCCGGTTGCCGATGCGGCAGTCGTGATAGATGGTCACGTTGGGGAAAAGCTGGCACGATTCACCGATGGCCGCTCCGTCGCCGATCACGCACCCCGGCGCGATTTTGGTGTCTGCACCGATTCGCGCTTCACGTCCGACGACAGACCGTGCGCCAAGCGAGACGCCTGGCCCGATCACAGCCGATTCGGCCACAACGGATGCCGGATGAATGCCGGTCGTGAACGGATCTGCCACCGGCGTCAGCCGCTTAAGGCTCTGCAGAAATGCAACATAGGGATCATCAACCCGGATGAATGTGAGTCCGGGCCTTGCATGGGCATCAGTGTTGAACGATCGCGCAACGAGGATGGCCGAGGCTTTCGTCGATGCGACATACTTCTCATAGCGTGGATTGGAGAGGAAGGTGAGATCTCCCTCAGCCGCTTCCTCTATCTTGGACACTTTGAGGATGCGGATACCCGGGTTCCCCTGAACGTCGCCGCCGACCAGCGCTGCGATTTCCTGAGCCGTCATTAACGGTCCTTTGCCTATTTCCCGGCCGGGAGTACGCTGAGTTTCGCCAACACCCTCGACGTCAGATCGTGCTTCTTGTTGGCGTACATCATGAGAATTTCGCCGCTCTTGTCGAACACGTAGTCATAGCCATCCTCAACGGCGATGTCCTGGATGGCTTTGAACACCCGATCCTGCACCGGCTTCATAAGCTCATTCTGCTTCGCAAACAGGTCTCCGCTCTGACCGAATCGCTTGTTCCGGTAGTCCGCGATCTTCTGGTCGAGTTCCCGGAGCTCTTTCTCGGCATCGATCCGCCGCTGCTCCGTCATGATGAGCTTTCGCTTCTCGTAGTCGTCGAATTTCTTCTGCCAATCCTGCTGGAGTTTGTTCAGTTCCCCCTGCCAATCGACGACGAGCTGGTCGAGCTGCTTCTGGGCATCCTGCGCATCAGGCAGCTGCTTCATGATTGCGTCCGTGCTGACGAACCCGATCTTCACCTGGCTGTATGCCAGCGAAGTCAACACGATCATCAGACACAGAGAGAGCCAAAAGACTTTCTTCATGATCACACCCCGCCATTGTGCATGTTCAACATTGTGCCGCATCCCCTGAGCGTTGTGCCGGAGCTTATTTGCCTCTGACCGGCAATCCGCGTTTCAGCCTGTCGATGACTTTGTAGGTCAGATCAACCTTCGCATCGCCGTAGAGGATATTCGTACGATCGAACACAAAGGTAAAACCATCTTCCTTGGCAACGGTCTCGATGGCACGCAGAACTTTCTCGCGAATCGGCGCCAACCGCTTCTCACGCTCCTGAGCTGCTTCGCCGGTCCGTGCATCGAGTTTCGCTGCAGCATACTCACGACGCCTTTGATCGAGGTCGGCAAGCCGTTTCTGTTCCGCTTCCTTCTTTGCGGCCGGCATGATGGACTCCTGCTTCTGGTACTCCGCAAACTGCGCCTGCAGATCTGTGCCCATCTTCGCGAGTGAATCCTGCCATGCGTTTACCAGCGTCTCGAGCTCTTTGGAGGCTTTCTGTGCTTCGGGTAGTTCGCTCAGGATTTTCTCGGAATCGACGTAGGCAGCTTTTGAAGTCTGACCGACTGCCACTCCGACGGCGAACAGGAGCACAGCACCAAGAGCGATGATCATGAAAATGTTCTTCACGGTGTCCTCAAGTAAAAGTGAACGGTTAGGGTGATTAACAAGAATTGAAACTAGAAGCCTTTTCCGAATTGGAAGTGGAACCGCCAGCCGGGGGCTGCGCCGCTCGGCGAAACAGCATCAAATCCGTACCCGTAGTCAAATCCCACGAGACCGATCGGGTTGATGAGCAGCCTCACGCCCACTCCTGCAGATCGACGCAGATCCATCGGATCCATGACCTTCGGCTCTGCCCAAACATTGCCTGCTTCCGCGAAGAGGAGCGTATAGATCGGAATCGGATTGATCGCCAGCGCGACGCGGAACTCGATCGAGTGTTTCAGCATCGCAAGACCACCGCCGCCGGGACCGACCGACCGATCTTCGTATCCTCGGAGCGGCGTGGTGTTGAAATATCCCAGCCCGGTGCCGCCCATGAAAAATACATCCGTTGGCTGCACGCGGGCAGCACCGCCGATGGGAAACACCAATCCCACCTGACTTGAGGCTGCCAGCGTCATCCGCTGTCCGCCCAGGAGCGGGATGAACCAATCGGCGTTGAACACATGCTTGTGGAAATTCACATTGCCCGGCAGCAGCGGACCGCCGGAAAGTTCGATAAGGTAAGAGAAATTCGATCCGCGGGTCGGGAAGATCGGACTGTCAGTGCTGTTGCGCGAGATGACCTGAGAGATACCGACCTGCGTCGTGAGACCCTCGAGATAGTACGAACCTCCTGCGATGACATCATTGCGCTGGAACCGAACCGTCCAGTCGCCCCGGAAAAGATAATCGGGCCACTTGAACCGCCGGCCGACACGGACCGAGGCACCGGTGATTCGCAGATCGTAGTAGAATATCTGCCGCTGATCGAAGAGGTTCACACCGAAAAGGGTCGGCGTGTTGAACATCCAAGGTTCCTGGAATCCGATCGAGAATGTCCGGTACCGGCTCCCTTCACCGAATTGCCAGTCGAAACTCAGGACCTGCCCTGCGCCACCGCGCAGCGGCTCGGACATCGAGAAGTTGTTGAAGGTCACCCCGAGTGCGCCGTTGAATCCGAAATATCCGCTGTAACCCACAGACATGTTAAACGTATCGCTCGGCTTCTCTTCGACCGCATACTCAAGATCGACCGTGCCCTTGTCGACATCGAGATTCCGTGTGTCCGGCTTGATCTTTTCCGGATTGAAGTAGTTCAGTTGCGAAAGCTGGCGGGCGCTCCGGATGACGGCTGCTCGGCTGAAGTAGTCGCCCGGCCTCGTGTACAACTCACGCCGAATCACCTTCTCATAGGTCTTCGTATTGCCGGTGACGACCACCTGCCCAATCCGGAACTGGTTGCGTTCACGGATATGGATCGTAATATCCACGCTGTCACCAGGGACGCGCGTTTCTTCGGGTTCAGCCTGGAACATCAGGTAGCCGTTGTCCATGTACAGCGACTGGACATCGGTTTCTTCCTCCGTCCGATAAAGGTTCTTCTCAAACTTCTCCTTGTCGTACACTTCGCCTTTTTCAAATCCCAACCGGGAAGTCAGGGCCTCCGAGGTGTAGATGGTATTGCCTTCCCAGATGATGTTGCGGACACGATATTGCGGCCCTTCGTAGAGGAAGATATCGAGCGTCAGGTAGCGCTTCTCTTTGTCGTACGAAAGCGAGTCTGTGAGGATCTCAGCATCCTTGAAACCGTTCTTCCTGTAGAAGTTCAGAATCAGCTTCTTGTCCTCTTCGTACTTCTTCTTGTCAAACTTGTTGCTGGCCCAGAACTTCCACCAGGCTCGCTCGGTCGTCTCCTTCATCGGATCTTTGAGATCGCCGTCCGTGAATCTCTTGTTGCCGTGGAAACGGATGAGGTCGACCTTGACCTTCGGTCCTTCCTCGATGGCGACACGGAGGTTGACGCGAGTTTTCAGCGAATCAGAGACGGGCGTGAGCGTTGTCGTGATCCGGGCATTGAGATATCCATCTTCCTCATACTTCAAGCGAAGCATGCGAATGATGCTCGAGAGGTCCTGTTTCGTGACGATCTGACCCTTCACGAGATTGATGCGTTTGCCAACCTCGTCTTCGCTCAACTCGTCGTTGCCGACGATTTCGATTTTGGCAAGGCGTGAATTTTCCTTGACGCGGAGGAGAAGGTACGCTCCATCCGGTGAACGGTTTTCGATCAGGATCTGGATATCGTCGAAAAGCCGGAGTGCGTACAACCGCTCAATCGCGGTCCGCGTCTGTTCGCCCGGGAGGGTGATTTCGTCGCCAACTTTGAGGCCGGAATTGGCAATGATGGCTGCTGGATCGGCGGATTGCTGTCCTTCCACAGAGATACCGAGGATCTTGACTACCTCAGGCCGCTGCTGCGCCTGAAGACCAGCGACGGGGAGCAAGAGACAGCTCAGAAGGCCAACGAGCTTAAGACTTCGAAGCACTTTTCAGAAACCTTTCCATCCCGCGTAGGAGATCGACACCGGTGCGTTCTTCTTTTCGGACTTGTTCGCTGATCATTCCAAAACGACGTTCCCGCCTCTGGAAATCAGCAATTGCCTCATACAACTGTTTGCGACGAAAGGCTGGCCAGAACTCCTGAGATATGAACAGTTCACTGTAGGCAAGCTGCCAGATGAGAAAATTGCTGATCCGAAGCTCTCCGCTCGTTCGAATGAGCAGGTCCGGATCGGGGTATTCTTTTGTCGAGAGATAACTAGCGACGAGTTCCTGTGTAATCTGCTCTTTCTTGAGACTTCCCTGTCGAATGTCATCATACATCCGGCCGATCGCATTCGTAATATCCCAGCGACCGCTGTAACTGAGGGCGAGGATGAGCGTAAGTCCCTTGTTCGCCTTCATCGTCTCAATGCCGTCGAGCAACTCATCTTGAACGTCTTGCGGCAACTCCGCAAGGTCGCCAATGGCTTTGAGCTTTACTTCATTCTGGTGGAGCCGGTCCTTCTCGTCCCGCAACGCCTTCAGAAGGAGCCTCATCAGCAGGGAGACTTCTTCCTTGGGCCTTTTCCAGTTCTCCGTCGAGAATGCATAGAGCGTAAGGTACTTCACTCCCAACTGCCCGCAGGCTTCGACGATATCCCGGACCGAGTTGACACCTTCATGATGACCGGAGATCCTCGGCAGTCCACGGCGCTGAGCCCAACGGCCGTTCCCATCCATAATTACAGCGATATGGCGTGGAATTTCTCCGGATTCGAGGAGACGGTCCTGGAGCTTCTTGTCGTGCCCCGTTGCCTTTTCGAGCGCCAATTCAGTCCTTTCTTTGCGATCATTTTCGACGTGACAAAAAATTTAACCATTTTCGCCTATAAAGTCAAAGAAAAGTTTGGGGACGTAAAAAGAATTGGAGAATTGAGTTAAAGGAATACGGAAAAGTATCACCGAAAGCGCCTTCCTTGACTGCACTTTCAAAATTGGTTATATTGACGTGGGAAACTCTAACGCCTTCCTGTGCGTTAATTAGACGTAAGCAGTAGTTCCACTGTTCACTTTCGAGAGCGAGATTCTCAATGGAAGGTAATTTCTCCAATCGGGTTCAGGACGTCATCAGGCTCAGCCGGGAGGAAGCTCTAAGGCTTGGCCATGACTATATTGGCACAGAGCATCTTCTGCTCGGTATCATTAGGGAAGGTGAGGGAATTGCTGTCAAGATCCTCCGCAATCTCGGAGTCGACCTCTACAAGCTGAAGAAGGCGATCGAAGACACCGTCCGCACTTCCGGTGGAACGTTGACAATTGGCAACATCCCCCTCACCAAACAGGCTGAAAAGGTCCTCAAGATTACTTATCTGGAGGCAAAGTTATATAAGTCCGACGTGATCGGCACTGAGCACCTCCTGCTCTCGCTCCTCCGCGACGACGACAATATTGCAGCCCAAATACTGCACCAGTTCAACGTGCATTACGACGTGGTGCGAAATGAGCTCGACAACATCATCTCTGGCAAGCCCTCTACCCCGCCAGCCCCTCACGCGGCGGAGAAAAAGCAGGAGAAATCGAAGACCCCTGTTCTCGACAATTTCGGGCGGGATTTGACCAGACTCGCGATCGAAGACAAGCTGGATCCCATCGTTGGCCGCGAGAAGGAGATTGAACGCGTCGCACAGGTTCTAAGCCGTCGAAAGAAGAACAATCCCGTCCTTATTGGTGAACCGGGCGTTGGAAAATCAGCAATTGCGGAGGGACTCGCCCTTCGGATCACACAGAAGAAGGTCTCACGCGTCCTCCACGACAAGCGCGTGGTGACCCTTGATCTTGCCGCCCTCGTTGCAGGCACGAAATACCGCGGCCAGTTTGAAGAGCGTATGAAAGCCGTGATGAATGAGCTGGAAAAGGCCAAAGATGTCATCCTGTTCATCGACGAACTCCACACCATCGTCGGCGCCGGAGGCGCCAGCGGTTCCCTCGATGCCTCAAACATGTTCAAGCCGGCCCTTGCCCGTGGTGAACTTCAGTGCATAGGGGCCACGACGCTTGACGAATACAGGCAATATATCGAGAAGGACGGCGCGCTCGACCGACGGTTCCAGAAGATCATGGTCGATCCAACCACCGTCGATGAGACGATCCAGATACTGCAGAACATCAAGTCAAAGTATGAACAGCACCACGGTGTTCGGTACACAGACGAGGCAATCTCAGCGGCGGTCCGGCTGAGCGACCGCTACATTACCGACCGCTACCTCCCCGACAAAGCCATCGATGTCATGGATGAAGCGGGATCGAGAGTGCACCTCGCCAACATCATTGTGCCGAAAGAGATCCTTCATCTGGAAGAGGAAATCGAGAAGATCAAGCAGGCGAAGAATCAGGTCGTAAAGAACCAAAACTTTGAGGAAGCGGCACGCCTCCGCGATCTGGAAAAGAAACTCTACAGCGATCTCGACATCGCGAAGAGAGAATGGGAGCTGAAGGCACAAGATATAGTTTATGAAGTAGGCGAAGAGAATTGCGCCGAGGTTGTGTCGATGATGACGGGCATCCCCGTGAACCGGGTGGCGCAGAGCGAGTCGGAGAAACTGCTGAAAATGGAAGACGCTCTCCGGAGTGTGATCGTCGGCCAGGATGAGGCGATCGTAAAACTGACGCGCGCAATCCGACGTACGAGGGCAGGATTGAAGGACCCCAAGCGTCCGATCGGATCATTCATCTTCCTCGGACCGACCGGCGTCGGGAAGACAGAGATGGCGAAGGCCCTGGCACGGTATCTCTTCGATTCAGATGATGCCCTGATCCGCATCGATATGAGCGAGTACATGGAAAAGTTCTCGGTCTCCCGCCTCGTCGGAGCGCCTCCGGGATACGTAGGCTACGAAGAGGGCGGCCAGTTGACTGAGAAGGTGCGCCGAAAACCGTACTCGGTCGTCCTGCTCGACGAGATTGAAAAGGCCCATCCGGACGTGTTCAATATATTGCTCCAGGTACTCGATGACGGCATTCTGACCGACAGCCTCGGGCGCCGGGTCGACTTCAAGAACACGATTCTGATCATGACTTCGAATATCGGGACGCGCGACATCAAGTCCACCGGCGGCATGGGATTTGGGACCCAGTCGGAACAGGACAAATACAGCGCAATGAAAGGCCATGTTGAGGATGCCCTCAAGAGGGTCTTCAATCCCGAATTCCTGAATCGTGTGGACGATTCCATCGTGTTCCACAGCCTCGAGCGCCATCACATCCTGTCCATCATTGACATCTCCGCCCGCGAGCTGCTGAAGCGTATGGAGAGTATGGGCATCACGATCGAATTGACGGACGGGGCGAAGGAGTTCCTGGCCGACAAGGGATTCGATCCTGCCTTCGGTGCCAGACCTCTGCGGAGGGCAATTCAGAAGTACGTCGAAGACCCGCTCGCCGAGGAAATCCTCAAGGGGTCTTTCGCCAGTGGCAGTATCGTCAAGGTGGAGTTTGACCTGAAGAGTGAGGAGCTTACGTTTGTCGGGACAAAGAAAGACAAGGGCGGCGATGAGTTGAAAGAGCAGGACGAGCATGTTGCCGATGCCTCGTAGAACCAGTCTCGCGAAGTAATCACAAATCCCCCGCTGCTCGGGGGATTTTTTTTCCTCTGACCAATGACCAGAACACGCCGGGGCAGCGCGAACATCTACATCGTTTTCTACAAACCATACGGCGTGTTGAGTCAGTTCACCGATAGCGCAGGTCGTGTGACTCTCAGTTCGTACGGTCCGTTTCCAAAGGATGCATATCCGGTCGGCCGGCTCGACACGGACAGCGAAGGGTTGCTACTGCTGACAAACGACGGTGTGACGAAGCATCGGCTTCTTGAACCACGGTTTGGGCATGAGCGGACATACCTTGCACAGGTAGAGCGAATTCCGGATGAGGCCGCCCTTCACGAACTCCGGTCCGGAGTGATCATAGACGGACGCCGCACCAAGGAGGCAAAGGTCCGCCTCCTCGATTACTCCCCGGATCTACCACCACGACCCGTCCCTATCCGTTTTCGAAAGAATGTTCCAACCTCGTGGATCGAGATAACGCTACGAGAGGGCAGAAATCGACAGGTGAGGAAAATGACCGCGGCGGTTGGACATCCGACGCTTCGACTGGTCAGAGTTGGATTCGGTCCGCTTCGTCTCCTTGGGATGCAGCCCGGAGAATCGAGAATCCTAAGTGTTGCCGAGGTCGAAACGTTGATCCCATCTCTGGACGTTGAAGTCCCACAAGGATCATGACGACGGAACAGCTTGAATGCGGTGTGGAATTGCTTACGGGATGATCTTTGGAACCGAAGCGCAGGGGCATAAAAAACCCCGACGCGCACCGTGAGCGTCGGGGCCAGGGAGGTTGTTATGAAACCCGCCCAAGGTAGGAACAAAGAGCGGGCTCTGGAATCTTAACACATCAACGTTCAACTTTGTTCCTGACATCCGATCTTTTTTTGCAGCCGTAACGCCTTTCAGGACAAAGTCTTAGAGATGGCCCCCAGTTTCTTGCCCTTTTTTGAAACAGGCTGCGCCCGCCAGGCAAAGGCCTCCCCCTAGGAATCAAGCGCCTTTCGCAAACTCCTCAGAATCTCGTTCGGACTATACGGTTTACGGATCAAGCCGACAGTCCCTGACTTCAGAATTTCTGATTTAAGCTCGGGCTCCAGATAGCCGCTGGCAACGACCACTTTCAATCCGGGATCCGCTTGCTTCATTCGCCGGCAAGCTTCCCAGCCATCGAGCGTCGGCAAGCCGATATCGGACAACACGAGGTCGATCTTCCCAATGTTCGCAGCGTGTACTCGAACTGCCTCCTCACCATCCCGGGCAATCACCACCTTGTAACCCTTTTGTTCGAGAACCGATGCTATGAGATTGAGCATGAGTTCCTCATCTTCGACAACCAGAATCGTCTCGTTGCCCCCGGGACTCTCCTCCGTCGGCTCGAATGTCGACAGATCCGAGAGTACTGACCCCGTGGCAACCGGGAGCCAAATCCTGAACGTGGAACCCCGCCCCACTTCACTCTCAACGTCAACCAATCCCTGATGCTCCTGAACAACACCAAAAACAACCGAGAGACCCAATCCGGTCCCCTTGCCCACCTCTTTGGTCGTGAAGAACGGCTCAAAGATCCTTCCCTTGGTGATCTCATCCATCCCGGTTCCGGTGTCCGTGACGGCAACCTCGACGAACGATTTACCGGCCGCATTGGCAAACCGCCGCGCAATGTCGTTGCCGTCAACCATTCGGGTCGACAATGTGAGATCACCATGATCGGCCATCGCATCCCGTGCGTTCACGCACAGATTGAGGAGTGCCTGGTGGAGCTGGATTCGGTCCACTGCGAGTGGCGGGAGAGCGGGATCGAGGTGGAGCGACAGGGAGATCGTCCTGGGAAACGTTTCATGCAACATCTTGGAGAGTTCGTCGATAATGGAGTTGACACTCACCTTCTCAAGCGTGAAATCGCTCTTTCGTGCAAACGTGAGGATCTGCCGTACGAGGCCAGCTCCCCGTTCTGCCGCTTTCACAATCGCCTCGAGAGAGGTCGATCGACGGACGGGGTCATCCAATTTCTGGTCAAGGAGACTCGCATACCCAATGATGATCCCGAGGATGTTATTGAAATCATGAGCGACGCCGCTGGCGAGCGTGCCGATGCTCTCCATTTTCTGTGCCTGCCACAGCTGTTGTTCGAGCGCCTTCCGTTCAGTAATGTTCTCTTTGACTGCCAGGAGGTGTGTAATAGTGCCCGATGCATCTCTGATGGGCGAGATGGACGCCAATTCCCAGAACAACTCGCCACTCTTCTTCTTGTTCCTGAACTCCCCCCTCCACTCCTTTCCTGAGAGAACCGACTGCCAGAGTTTCGCGTACTCCTCCGCAGGAGTGTGGCCTGACTTCAGGATGCTCGGATTGCGCCCGATCACCTCTTCGGCACTGTAACCCGTGATCTCCGAGAACTTTCGATTGACGTATTCGATTCTACCGTCCGTGTCGGTGATGACAATGGCTGACGGACTCTGCTCGACGGCTTGGTGGAGTTTCCGCAGCTCGCTCTCCGCTTGACGGCTTTGCGTCACATCGGTGACGATCCCGAGAATCGCGCTTCCCCCCTCATAGTTGATGATCCTCGTCGTGTGAATGCCGACGACGCGGTTGCGGTTCTTGGCAACGAGGACGTACTCGTACGGCTCAATTTCCTCACCGGCCATGTGACGGGCGAAGTTTTTCCTCACGATGGACAGGTGTTCGGGAGCAATGAGGTTCAGGTAATTGAACTCTGAAGAGTAGAATTCTTCCTTGCTGTAGCCCATCAGTTCCACGCAGCGCTCATTGGCGTACACGACTTTTCCCGCCTTGTTGATATAGATCATATTCGGCGATTGTTCAGAAAGCGTCCTGAATTTCTCTTCGCTTTCGGTCAATCGCTGGACGCTTGCCCGTCGCTCGGTGATGTCCTGGGCAAGCGCAACCACCACTTCCTGGCCGAGATACACGCTCCGATTCAGGCGGACTTCCTTCGGGAAAACCTCGCCGTTTTTCCTCTTCCCCCACCACTCAAACCGCTGCGGTTCGCCGGCAAATGTCAGCCGAATGGCCTCCAGTGTGCGTTCAAGATCGTTCATTCCGGGGGCGCCGAGGTCGGCAGGCGTTCTTCCGATGAAATACTCTCGGGGATAGCCGTACATCTCCACCGCCCCCTGGTTCACGTCGAGGAATTTTCCTTCCCTGTCCTGAATGTAGATCGCGTAGTCGACGCTGTTGAACAATTCCCGGTAGCTCGCCTCGGATTTTCTGAGGGCTTCTTCGACCCGCTTGCGCTCTGTAATGTCCCGTTGAAGGGCCAGGAAACCTATGATTGTATCACCATCCCCTATGATCGGACTCGCGGATCCATCCACGACAATCAGGTCTCCGCTCTTTGTCTTGTTAATCAGTTCACCCTTGAAGACCTTTCGCTGCAAGAGAGCCTGCCAGAACGACTCATAGCTCGACTGATCCAACACACCGCTCTTGAGGATTCTTGGTGTCACCTTCCCAATGACCTCTTCCGCTGTATGGCCATAGGTCCTGGTGAACTCGGGATTGACAAACGTGAATGTACCGCCCGTGTCCGTCGTGAAGATGATCTCCCCGGACGACTCGACGGCCTTCCGAAGTCTCATCAATTCTTCCTGGGCCTTCTTCCTCGCCCCGATTTCACGGGCGACCACAAGCGTCGCCTGTTTCCCTTGGTAGGAGATGGGCGTCGTAGCCACCTCGACATCGAGGGGCACACCATCCAAACGCACAAATTTCTCCTCGATGAAAGGCTGCGCGGAAACCCCGCCGGATTGCTCACGCACCCGCGCTCTGACGACGTCTTGGTAGTCAGGATGCACAATGTCGAGTATGGACATACCGGCGAGTTCCGACATGTCCTTCGCGCCGATGAGTTGTATGCCGGCCCTGTTCACGAAGACAAGTTTCCCGCCGACATGAACCGCGATGGCATCGGGCGAAAATTCGACGAGATGACGGTACCGGTCCTCGCTTTCCCTGAGTGCCATCTCTTTGTACCGTCTGTTCTCTTCGATGCCGATTGCTGAAGCAAGAATAGCCATGAGTTTCCGATCCTCATCGGTCGGGTCCACATCGCGCTGGAATACCACACAGAGCGAACCGATCTTCTCCTGGCCGAACCGAACTACGTGGCCGATGTAAGTCTTGAGGCCGAACGACCTGACATTGGGATCACTGACATAGTAGGGAGTTGATGGAAGGTCGCGGACAACCATCATGTCATCCCTGCTTTTTCTGATGAGGTCGTAACAGAGATGCCCTTCGGGATTTTCTTCAGGCTTGATGTCGGGCGGAGTATTCCAATGACCGATTGCACAGAGCAATTCCCCATCGAGTCGGTTGTAAAGAGCGGACGAGCCGCCCATCAGCTTCCCGCAGAGTTCAACGAGTGCATTGATATTCTTCACGGGATCTGCACCGAACGAGAGGAACCCGTCTTTTACACTCGTGAGCCGCTGTTCGGCATTCTTTCGGGCGGTGATATCGCGAATAATCGCAAGGTAGTATCGCCTGCCGTCAACCTCAATAAAACGCGAGCTGGTTTCGACGGGGAATGTGCGACCATCCTTGCGACGATGATATGTCTCAAATCGCATTCTTCCTTGCTCCGCGATCGCGGCCATTTGACGATCAAGATCTCCGAGAGACTCGGGAGCGCGAAGATCTCGAATGCTCATCTTCTCCAATTCTTCTTTGGTGTACCCGTACGCCGAGCAGGCCCCCTCATTCGCGCTGATGATTGTGCCATCGCGCGCGATAAGTAGTATGATGTCATCCGCCACATGAGGCGAGGCAAGGAACTCCGGCGACAGCTTCTGCACCTCGCTGCTCGCTGGAGGTTCTCCCTTGGACGGATCGTTCGCCTGACCCAGAAATCGGAAGCCGACGAATCCGACGATGAGGAGTAGCGCCGAAGTCAAAACGACCACGACGGGGACATTGCCTTCCGCTGAAGCTGTGACAGCAACCGCGATGGCGGGCACGAGTGCCGCTGTGAGATAGGCGGCAATCGCAACCGTCAACGTGACCTGGCTTGCCTTTGGGCCTGACTTCATACTCCCTCCCTGCAAAGACTCTTTGTCCATGGCCCTCCAGATTTCCGACCGCTAGTCAAAGAAAGACCCCTGCATGACATCCGCATAATATTACGAAGATTGTCGAATTCCCTATGACATTCTGCGTAATATAAGAATTTGATTCAGTTCTGCAAAGGACTTACAAGTTGGAGACTTCAGGAATCGGGCAGTTTAGGGGAAGACAGACAGCCGGCGTTGCGGAATTCGAGGCGATTTTGCCAACCCGGCAGATCTTGTGCAGAGACCTGGCTGGGCATCGAAGGGAGGATTCGGCGGAGGGGCGAGGTCCCCACATTACAGCTACTTCCTCGAAGCAACGATCACCAGGTCAGTGGAAGTTAACGGCTGGTACGGATCAAGCTGAATATTGCCAAACGATTCCGTCTTGGCCCCGAGTCTTGACAGCACTCCAGCAAGCTCTTCCTGAAGGACCGGTCTGAGGCGGACTGTTTCTCGTATTTCCACCGCTCCCGGAGTACCGACCTCGCGACTTACTATCGAGAAGAGTATTCCCTCCGAATCGTATTCATACTCTCTAGTAATGAGGAATCCATCGACTTCTTTCGCGTTGAGGATGTGGTCCTTTCGATTGAGTATACGCGCATAATTCAAGCACTGGATGACCAGAGTGCCGCTCCGACGCAACACCGACATCAATCGAGCGAGCGATTCTTCCAACTCCTGCTGCGACAGCAAGTGGGGAAGAGAATTTCCCATCACGAAGACACCATCAAACGTCTCTCGCCAATCTGCGGGAATTTCATGGAAACCGCCGACGAATGTCCTAATTCCCACACGATGCAGGCGCGCATGCTCTTCAGTCCGGCGTATCATCTCTTGAGACAGGTCGAGAGCGGTTACATCGACACCGAGCTGTGCAAGAACGATCGAGTGAAACCCCGAGCCGCATCCCGCGTCCAGTGCGCGCTTGACGTCGTATCGTTCGACCAAGGCACGAAACGCAGGACGTTCTCTTTCAAAGCGATTTGCGAAACCGGTCATCGCGTCGTAGTTGGGGGCAAGCGCCTCATAGAATTCCCGCACAGCAGCTGTGCGTGTGGAAGGTGATTCATCGTGCGCGGGCATCGCTCGTACCTCCTGTCGATCCGAAATGCTCATACGCCTGGGTATCCAGTTCCTGAAAGCGACGCTGGTATTCCTCCCGACCGATGCTGTTTTGCCATGCCCCTGCAAGCATCGCCAATCCGGTCACAGCAACGAAGACGCCTGCGACGAGGGCTCCGAACACCCACCCAGAAACCGGGCGGCTGTTGACGGTAGCGCGAACGTCCAGAGTGTCTTTGACGGGGCAGACATCCACGCATTTGAAGCACGCGGTGCACTCGTCACTCCAGACCTTTTGTAGACGATGAACGGGGATCGAAGACGGACATGCTTTGGAACAAAGTTCGCAATCGATGCAGCGGCTTTGCCGGCGGGTGATCTTCAACGGACTGAAGAGACTTATCGCGCCGAGCAGCGCACCGTAGGGACAGAGATAGCGGCACCAGAAGTTCTTCACGACAACCGACAAGAGAACCAGCACAACAATAGTCCACAGCGCAAACGACGAGATATTGGCGAAGAAGAGATACATCTTCACATCTGCCATCTTGTTGTAGGGGCTCACGATGAACTCCTTCAGCGCCGGCACATCCATTTGGGCGATCGCCTGCACGAAGAAGAGAAGCAAGAGATACTTCAGAGATCGCAGCGGATAGTCGAGCCACTTTGTGAGTCGAGGGTTGCGACCGAACAATCGTTCACCGAGCATCCAAAGAGATTCACTGAGAGTACCGACAGGACATAACCAGCTGCAGAACGCTTTCTTCATGAGCAGACTCATGACGAGGATGGCAAGAAAGATGAACAGTCCGGAGGGGTGGATGGTGTTAACAACGCCAGCCTCAATCCAGTACTTGAGACTGATCAGCGCACTGATCGGCAGAAAACCTTCCACTCCCGGAGGTCGTTCAACGTACGCCGCGCCCCCGTTTGTCTGGCCCCAGCGCATGAAGAGATGGAACTCTATTCCGATCCAAAGGATAAGCAGGACAAACGCGAACTGGACCGTAGACCGAAGGAACTGAGCATCGTTTTCAAGACGCCATCGCATCCGTTTGTGCAATGAGAGAAGTGCCGGCGGGACGCGGCGAAGCCTCCTCTGATCTGGAGGAATCCACCGCGGCCGCTTCCTAACAGCTATCATTGCCTGATCGACCAGCGAACGATGTTTCCGGTCAATCGGATCTATTGTTGCGGCGTTTTTAGCCAAAATGTCTTCGAGTTCTTCCGTGTGCATGACACCCTCATTACCCAGCCAAATACCGCCTACCTCCCCTGCACCGACCCGGCGTCTCTACCACTTTCCCCCCACGGATTCAACGGGAACCGATATATCGGACTATTTTATCTGATATTAGCTGAAGAATGTGTTATTGTCAAGCAAAATCAGGTTCTTATCGCTGGTAAGCGCGTTCCACAAAAGTAGAAAGTCGGGCTCGGATCTGCCGCTATTATCAGTAATGGGAATTCGAGCCCAAATGCCCCACAAAAAACCCCATTCAAAAAGGTATCTGTATGTCTTTTGCCCGCATTCACTATAGTCCGGCTCTGATATCTCTGGCACGAGCGTTGAGACCTTCTAGTCGATTGTTTCCGCGTGTTTTTCTGATCACCAGACTATTCGGAGAAGGTATGCCAAAATACAGAATCGCGTGGCTTCCCGGTGACGGCATCGGGGTCGACGTTTTGAAAGCCACGAAAATCGTTCTCGACAAAGTAGGACTCGATGCAGAGTACTTCCACGGTGACATCGGCTGGGACTTCTGGTGCAGCGAAGGTGATGCATTGCCGCAACGCACCATTGACTTGCTTCACAACGTCGACGCAGCGCTCTTCGGTGCCATCACATCCAAGCCGATTAAAGACTCCCAGAAGGAACTCGCCCCGGCCCTCCAGTCGAAAGGCCTGACTTATCGCTCCCCCATCGTTCGGATGCGGCAGTTGTTCGACCTTTACACATGCCTCCGTCCCTGCAAAGCCTATCCAGGAAACCCGCTCAATTTTAAAGAAGCGATCGATCTCGTGGTGTTCCGCGAGAACACCGAGGACCTCTACTCCGGCGTCGAGTTCTCCCCTGTACCTGCTGAGCTCGCCGACACTCTTGAGAGGCTCTCAAAGCCGTTTGCGCCATTTTCGCGGCTGCCTCACGACCAATACGCAATTTCGTGCAAGATCAACACCTTTCACGGATCCGAGCGCATAGTCAGATCTGCCTTCGAATTCGCCCGGAAGTTCAATCGGAAGAAGGTCACCGTCGTTCACAAGGCCAACGTCGTACGCGCGACTGACGGTCTTTTCTTCGAAGCCGCGAAGGGCGTCGCGAGCCAATATCCGGAGATACAGATCGATGACGCCAACATCGACGCGATGACGATGTGGCTTCTCAAGAATCCCTTCAACTACGACGTCCTCGTTGCCCCCAACCTCTATGGCGATGTCATCTCCGATCTTTGCGCACAGATGGTAGGCGGACTGGGTTTTGGATGTTCCGGTAACATCGGGCAGAAACTCGCCGTCTTCGAGCCGACGCATGGCTCGGCACCCAAGTACGCCGGAATGAACAAAGTAAACCCCATCGCCACCATACTCGCAGCGAAGATGATGCTCGATTGGCTGGGCGAAACCGACAAGGGTCGGTCGCTCGAACAAGCGGTTGCCGCGGTGATCAAAGAGGGAACGGTCCGGACGTACGACATGCACGGCACTCATTCGACAACCGACATGGCAATGGCTATCGCGGAACATATCCTCTAGAGCCCGGCTTGCAGCACACTGACCGGCGAACCGTATGGAAATGATCATTCTCCACGAAGTAGGATTGCGGGACGGATTGCAAATGGAACAACAATCCGTCCCGTTTGATCAAAAAGTCCGTTGGGCCGAGATGCTGATGCAGAGTGGAGTTGACATTCTGCAACTCGGTTCCTTTGTCCATCCCGGGAAGGTTCCGCAGATGGCCGATACGGACAGACTGTTTACACATTTCAGCGCGGCGGAGAGCAAGCCTGCTGGCGTCCGCCTGTCGGGACTGGTCCTCAACGAAAAGGGCCTCGAGCGCGGGCTTGCCTGCAGCGTCGACATGTTTTGCATGGGTGTTTCCGCGAGCGAGACTCACAGCCGCAAGAACACCGGGATGTCTACCAACGAGGCGCTGGCCCGCATCATCCCAACAGCGCAAGAAGCACTCCGGCTGGGAAAGACAGCTCAGGTGTCGGTCCAATCGGCATTCGGTTGTGGTTTTGAAGGAGCAGTTCCACTGGAACGAGTTACCTCCATCGTCACACAGTATCTCGACGCCGGCCTGACAAACGTCAGCCTTGCCGATACTGCCGGCCATGCACACCCGGAGCAGGTCAAGCACGTGATTGGTGAGCTGCTGAAATTGCGTGGCCCGATTGAGCTCACCTGCCACTTCCACAACACCTACGGTCTTGGGCTCGCCAATTGCCTCGCGGCGCTGGAGAACGGCGTACACACATTTGAGACCTCGTGCGCCGGGCTCGGCGGATGTCCTTTCACGAAGGTTGCCGCAGGAAATGTCTGTACCGAGGATTTTGCACACACACTTCGCCGGATGGGGATGCGTACGGATATTGATTTGAACTCCCTGATAGCTGTTGCGAAGGACATGTCTGCGTTCTTCGGCAGAGAATTGCCTGGCCTGCTGCATAAGACGGGGCCTCTCACGGCATTCGCACAATCATAGTCATGCTGGAACGATCATACACAACATGCACTCACGATGAGACTCCTCGAAGGTATACGCGTCCTTGACCTTACCAACGTGCTTTCCGGTCCGTTCGCCACGCTCCATCTCGCACTCACCGGTGCAGAGGTCATCAAGATAGAGAATCCTTCCGACGGCGACCTGGCACGGAAACTCGGGTGCGTCCCTGAGTTCAATCGCAAGCTGATGGGAACCAGCTTCCTGGCTCAGAACGCGAACAAAAAGTCGTTGACGCTGAACCTGAAAGCCCCTGAAGGAAAAGAGATTTTCAAGAAACTCGTAGGATCTGCCGATGTCGTTGTCGAGAACTTCCGGCCCGATGTGATGCCGCGTCTCGGTCTCTCCTACCAGGTGCTGAGCGTCATCAATCCGCGCCTCGTCTATTGCGCCATCAGCGGTTTTGGCCAGACGGGACCCGACGCACTGAAGCCTGCCTACGACCAGATCATACAGGGGTTAAGCGGAGAGATGGCAATCAATGGGGATGAGCGCCTCAATCCTCTCCGCGCCGGGTTTCCGGTCTGTGATACGGTCGGTGGGCTCAACGCAGCGTTTGCCATCATGGGGGCTCTTTTCCATCGCGAACGTTCCGGCGAAGGCCAGTTTATTGACGTCGCGCTTCTCGACTCCGTCATGCCGCTCATGGGCTGGGTGGTTGCCAATCTCATGATCGGCGGCCAGCAGCCGGTTCTCATGGGGAATGACAACTTCACTGCGGCACCATCGGGCATGTTCCGCACAAAGGATGGATTCATCAATATCGCGGCCAACAAGCAGGAGCAATGGGAGGCGGTTGCAGATGTTTTAGGAGTCCCCGAACTGAAGACTGATCCCCGCTTCCAGGAACGGGACACCAGGAAGAAGAACCGGAAGGAACTCACTCCTCTGCTTGAGGCATCGCTTGCGCAGCGTGAGACGGCATACTGGGTCGAGGCCCTGAACGACAAGGATGTCCCGTCGGGCGCAATTCTTGATCTGGCCAACGCCCTTGACCAGGAGCAGATCGAGCACCGGAACACTTTTGGGGCGGTCACTGCAGAAGGTATTGGTGAACTCAGGCTCTTTAATCTGACTGCAAAGTTCTCAAAGACCCCCGGAGGCGTCGAGGCCCCGCCCCCGACACTCGGGCAGCACACAAGCGATGTGCTCAAGAGCATTGGGTATTCCGAACACGAGATCCAGAATCTACGAGAACGCAAAATCATCTAGCAAAGGAGAAGCAGCATGGGCATGACTGTTGCAGAGAAGATCCTGGCCCGGGCGAGCAGTCGCGACTTCGTGAAGGCCGGCGATGTTGTCGAGCCAAAAGTTGACCTTGCGATGTCGCATGAGAATGCCGCGCTCGTGATCAACCAGTTTCTTGAAATCTATCAGGGGACGACTCTTGTACCGAGGATTTGGGATCCATCGAGGATTTCGATCATTTTCGACCATCGCGTTCCAGCCGAATCGCCGAAGACCGCGACCAATCAGAAGAAAGTTCGTGAATTTGTTCTCGCTCAAGGAATAGGAAAATTCCATGACATCAGAGGCGACGTGGGGGGCATTTGTCACCAAATCCTTCCTGAGAACGGATACGTACGCCCAGGCTATGTTGTGGTTGGCACCGACTCACACACGACGAGCCATGGGGCCCTCGGGGCATTCGCATTTGGAATCGGGGCGACTGAGATGGCAAGCGTCTGGGCGCTCGGTACGGCGCTCAATATCGAAGTACCTGCCACGATCAAAGTGAATGTGAAGGGAGTGTTCAAGAAATACGTCGGACCGAAGGATCTCATTCTCTACCTCATCGGCCTCCTCACGGCGCAAGGAGCGAATTTCAAGGCCATCGAATTCCACGGCCCCACCATCCGTTCGATGCGGACATCGGGCCGGCTCGTTCTCTGCAACATGTCTGTCGAGGCGGGCGCCACCGCGGGGATAGTCCCATCGGACAAGGAGACGCTTCGGTATCTGCGAACCGAGGCCGGTGTCAAAGGAAAGGTCGAACTTGTCACGCCGGACAAGGATGCGTCCTATGCGCAGGTGATCGCCGTTGATGTCTCGAAACTCGAGCCACAGATTGCCTGTCCCCACACCGTGGACAATGTCAAACCAATCAAGGACGTTGTTGGAACGAAGGTCAATCAGATCGTCATCGGTTCGTGCACGAACGGGAGACTCGATGATCTCGCGGTTGCCGCTTCCATCCTCAAAGGAAGAAAAGTTGCGGACAATGTGAGAATGCTGGTGTTCCCTGCCTCCGGAAAGATTTATTCGCAAGCGCTCGCAAAAGGCTATATCGGTACGTTGATGTCTGCAGGCGCCCTTGTCATGAATCCCGGTTGCGGGCCATGCCTGGGAGTGCACGAAGGTGCGCTTGGTGACGGGGAGACCGCACTCTCCACCACAAACCGCAATTTCAAAGGTCGGATGGGAAATCCGAATTCACAGGTGTTCCTGAGCTCGCCCGCCGTTGCGGCAGCCTCAGCCCTCAAAGGGTACATCGCAAGTCCGCGGAAAGGAGCGAAGTAACATGCCAAAAGTAGTTCTGAAACTCGGAGACGATATCTCGACGGACGTAATCTACCCGGGAAGGTATATGGCGACAGTCCTGCCGGCTGAAACTCCGCAGTACGCTTTTGCCGATCTGACTGAGTTCAATGCGGCCTTGAAGGGAAAGCAGATTCCGGCAGGGAGCATCATTGTCGGCGGGAACAACTTCGGGTGCGGATCGTCCCGCGAACAGGCCGTGTCCACCCTCAAAGGTCATCACCTCGTTATCGTGGCACGGGGATTCGCCAGAATCTTTCTGCAGAACGGCATCAATCTCGGACTCCAGACGGTGGTGTGTCCTACGCTGGAAGCATCAGAAAATGATGAGCTCGAGATCGCGGGAGGAGAGGTTGTCAACAAGAACACAGGGAAGCGATTTCCCACCATCCCGCTTCCGCGTGCCCGACAGGCAATCATCGACGCCGGAGGACTCATCGCCTATACACGAAAACTCCTGCAAGAACGACATTCGCGCCCGGCATAGCCCGCTCTCGCTCCTTGAATGTTGTGAAAACAAAAAGCCCTCGCTCGACATTGTCGGCGGGGGCTTTTCGCGGCAACTTCCTTCCCTCGGAGTTGCAGTCTATCCGTTGATCGTTTTGTACTCCGGCCTCTTCATTTCCTTGGCCATCTGAGCGACATTCTTGTTCATCAGCGTTGCCTTGAGCTCTTCACGCATGCCTCCCCACATATCGTGCACTGAGCAAGGATTCTTCCCGGAGCACTCGGGAAACCCCAGGACGCAATTTGTGGTGAACGCCACACCGTCAATTGCCTCCACAATATTGTAGAGCGTGATTGCCTTCGGCGGCTTGGCAAGTGCAAATCCACCGGTCGGACCCTTTTGCGAAATCAGCAACCCCTTGTAGACGAGTTGTTGAAGAATCTTTGCAAGAAAGTGATGAGGGATCTGTATCCGCTTCGAAAGATCGCGAATGGATGTTCTCGTGCCTTCCGGCTGGAGGGCCAGGTAGAGCACAGCCTGAAGTGCGTACTCACATTGCCTGCTGAACAAAACGCTCATAGCTTCCTTTTTCCGTGCGGGACGCTTCATGCCTCTTCAGCATCCCGGGAGTCAGTTCACACACCGGCCGAGTCGTAGCTCGAGATCACGCCGTCAAGAATCTCGCTGCGCGCCCGAAGCTCATTCAGTTTCTGGTTGATCATCAGCACAGACCGGCTCCGCTGTTCGATGAGTTCCTGCAGCATCTCGTGCACGTCGGGATAATTGCATTCCTGGCGGAGTCGTTCATAGAACGTCACCATCTCACTCTCCTCCCGCAACGCTTCGGCGAGCATTGCACACGTATTGCGGCAAGCGTGTGCGCATCGGACGCTGTTCTCGTTCATGTCAACCTTCCTCCCTTTGCTAAGTCAGTTCACTCAACGCGTTGTCGCTTCGGCCATCGCTTCCAACGCAAGCTCCTTCCCTCGCACCAGGGCCTGTTCGTTCACCGGCAACAGATGCTGGCGATGTTTCGGCAACACTTTTCTCAATGCCAGAATCACGTTTTCGGGCTTCACGATCGGCCGGCGTTCAAGAAACGCTCCAAGAAGCACCACGTTTGCCACCTGCTTGCTCGTCAGGCGGTGAGCTTCCTCGATCGCCGAGATGTTGAGAATTTCGATATCCGTGCGGGTCGGCGGACTAATGATGGTCGAGCGCTCGTAGATCAACAATCCACCCGGATGCACTTTGTCCGCAAACTTGTCCATGGACGGTTGGTTCAGGACGATCGCTGAATCGAATTTCGAGAGGATGGGCGAGCTGATCTTCGTGTCGGAGACGATGACGATGCAATTCGCCGTGCCACCCCTCATTTCGGGGCCGTACGACGGCATCCAGCTGATTTCCTTATTTTCAAGCATCGCCGCGTAGACGAGGAGCTGCCCCATCGAGAGCACACCCTGTCCGCCGAATCCGGCAAAAATTATTTCCTGAGTCGTTATCATAGTTCCTGCCTGCCTAGTTCATGGTTTGCGCCGGTGTCTTGAGATCACCGAGCGGATACATGGGCAACATGTTCTCTTCGAGCCACTTGTTCGATTCTGCGGGAGTCATTTTCCAACCGGATGGACAATTCGACACGACCTCAATGAAACATGTGCCTTTGTTCAGTGTTTGATAATGGAACGCAGATTGAACGGCCTTCTTCAGTTTCCTGACCGCAGTCGGCGTATGCACCGCCTGTCTGGTGACATAATAGGCACCTGGGAGCTGTGCAAGGAGATTGGTGATTTTGAGCGGATGACCCGCGAGTCCAAGTTCGCGCCCAAACGGAGACGTCGTGGTCTTCATCCCGAGAAGCGTTGTGGGAGCCATCTGGCCGCCAGTCATGCCATAGACGGCATTGTTAATGAAGACCATCAGGATGTTCTCGCCTCGGTTCACGGTGTGTATCGTTTCAGCCGTTCCGATCGCAGCGAGATCGCCGTCGCCCTGATACGAGAACACATACCTGTCAGGCAGCACTCTTTTGATGCCCGTCGCGGCGGCGGAAGCCCTTCCGTGCGCCGCTTCCTGCATATCGATGTTCATGTAGTCATACGCGAACACCGAGCAACCCACGGGAGCCACGCCGATTGTCTTATCCTGAATACCCATCTCATTGACCACTTCCATCAAGACACGATGAACTACGCCATGGCCGCATCCAGGGCAATAGTGCATCGGCGTTTCCGTCAGGGTCTGAGGTTTCCTGTAAACGAGTTCAAAACCATTTGTGATCGGGGGAAGTTCCATGGCATCACCTTGAGAGTTCAACGTTATGTTTCTCGGCAACCTCCTCCACGGCTTCAAGAACCTCTTCCGGCGAGGGGATCATCCCGCCCATTCTCCCCTTGAAATGCACGGGGCAACGGCCTTCGACGGCGAGTCGCACGTCTTCGAGCATCTGACCGGCATTCATCTCGACAGTGAGGACTGCATCCACCGTGGAGGCCAGCTCTGCGATGCGTTTCGACGGGAACGGGAAGAGTGTGATCGGACGAAGAATTCCTACGCGCAATCCCTTTTGCCGAGCCAGCTGCATCGTCTTCTGACATATTCGTGCGACAAGTCCGAACGCGACCAGGAGCACGTCAGCATCCTCCACGCCATATTCCTCAAACCGGACTTCCTCCGCTTCAATCTGGCGGTACTTCGCTTGAAGCTGGTGGTTCACCTCTTCCATCTTCTCCGGCTGCATGAAGAGCGAAGTGATGATTCTCCTCTCCTTTCCCTCCGGCTTGCCGCGCGTGGCCCACGTTGTTTCGGTGTGGGGCAGCGAACCAGCCGGCGGAAGCTGAAGCTTCTCCATCATTTGTCCCAGCGCTCCATCGGTCAGGATCATCGCAGGGGTCCTGTATTTTTCCGCCAACCTGAATCCATCGAAGACAAAATCGGCCATCTCCTGCACCGATGACGGTGCAAGGACAATCAGACGGTAGTCCCCATGCCCCCCTCCCTTGGTGGCCTGGAAATAATCGCCTTGCGATGGCTGGATGGTTCCGAGTCCGGGACCGCCGCGTTGAACATTCACGAGAAGGCACGGCAACTGGGCAGAGGCCATGTACGAAATGCCTTCCTGCATCAGGCTCACGCCGGGTCCGGAAGATGAAATCATGACCCGGGCACCCGCGCCCGACGCACCGAACACCATATTGATTGCTGCAACTTCACTCTCAGCCTGCAACACGACGCAATCGTGCTTCGGCTGCTCTTCCATGAGATACTCTATCACCTCCGATTGCGGGGTGATCGGGTAACCGAAGTACGCCTGCATTCCAGCCCTGAACGCGGCTTCCGCAAGCGCTTCGTTCCCCTTCATTATTCGGATTTCAGATTTCTCGTCGTTGGTTGACATAGCAGTCTTTTTCTTTGTTGGAGAGACGATGATCGGCTTACGCAGTCACGACATCCGCCGCGGCCCCTTTGGCGTGCTTCTTTTCGCGGAATACGATGATGGCGGCGTCGGGGCAGACGAGAGCGCAGTTGACACAGCCTGTGCAATTGTCCTGGATCAGGACCGCATATTTGTATCCTTTCAGGTTGATCTTCTCCGACAGGCCAAGACTTTCCTGAGGACAAGCTGCAATGCACAGCTCACATCCTTTACAGATTTCTTGAGCAATTACAACATTACCTCGGATCATAGGGGGAGACCCTTTCATCTTCAGCGTGATTTGACCCTATTTCGCCTGCATTTACGCAGATTTGCTTACATTTGCCGACAACTAATGTGCCAATGATTCCTTCATTTCAAACGTTTAGCAGAGAGGAATATCCGAGATCACCCAAGGTCACATTGTCATTTTTAAGAACCAATCCGGAGCCTTTCCTGATTCCGCCAACACCTATGTTTAGGTATTCAACACCGGGCCAGCGAGCAGTTCCGAGCATCGGGGACACGGCATCAATCGTTTCAGGTCGATTTCTTCAACGTAAGTAGACGACCGCATGACACATTCGAACTGGTGGCAGTGATAGAGACCGAATGTATGACCCAACTCGTGAACGACTTCCTTTTCGAGCCTTCTGTAGCTGAGTTCGTCATTCTGCGGAAGACCGTAGAATGGATTGGCCAGACGGATCGTCGAGACAACGGCGGCGATGCCGTTCAGCTGAGCCTCTCCGAAGACGAATGTAAGAACAGGGATGAAGAGGTCGACACCCACGACGGCAATCCTTTTCTCGTCGGATTGGCCGTACGTGTTCAGAAGCTGTACCAGCAGCGCCGTGGAATTATATTGGCCCCGGGAGGCGTCGAACGCCCTGTCGAGATTGAGGGGGGCAGGAGTCACGTACGTTCGTAGGCCGAAAATCTGGCCAACAACCTGCGGGAGCTCCTTGAGCCGGGCATCCTCCAGCTTCGAGGCATTCAGGATGTTGATGGCAGAAGCCACGCGGGTGTCTTATCCTGCGCCAGGTTTCTTCAATCCGAATTTTTCAATCTTGTTGTAGAGTGTCACCCGATCGATCTGCAGGATTTCAGCAGACCGGGAGATATTCCACCTGTTTTGCTCCAATATCGATGCGATGTGTGATTTTTCGATGGCGGCCAACGATCCGGCAGGAAGCACGTGGTTCTTTTCGGTCAATTGGTACGGGAGATCCTCCGGCTTGATGAGAGGCGGCTTGCCGACAACCATGGCGCGCTCGATCGCGTTTTCCAGCTCTCTGACATTGCCCGGCCAATTGTAGCGCACAATCGTGTCCATCGCCTCGGGAGAAATGGAGGTAATCGATTTCCCCATGACCCTGGCATATTTCTGAACGAAGTAATTCGCAAGCAACGGGATGTCGCCCTTTCGTTCCCGAAGCGGCGGGATGAAGACACTGAAAACATTCAGCCTGTAGTACAGATCCTCCCGGAATGATCCTTCAGCAACGGCCTTTTCGAGATCCTTGTTCGTGGCACAGATAACTCTGAAATCGACTCTGATGATATCGTTTCCTCCGACCCTGGCAAACTGCTTGGTCTCGATCACGCGCAACAGATCCATTTGAGTCTTCACGTCGATGTTCCCTACCTCGTCGAGGAACAGCGTGCCGCCGTCGGCAAGCTCAAGCTTTCCTTTTCGGCGGTACTGTGCGCCGGTGAAGGCACCGCGTTCGTGACCGAACAGCTCGCTTTCAAGTATCCCCTCCGGCAGAGCACCGCAATTCACTGCCACGATCGGGAAGTACCTCCGCGCACTGTTGCTGTGAATAGCCCGGGCAATCAGTTCCTTTCCGGTGCCGCTCTCACCGCGGATCATGACGGTCGTATCGGTCTTTGCGACTGTCTGGATCAATTCGTACACCTTGCGGATCTGCGCGGACTCGCCAACGATCTCCTCCGCACGGCTGAACTCTGAGATCTGTTCTTTCAGCTTCAGGTTCTCGTTGAAGAGGTTGCGCTGTTTCAAGGCGTTTGTCACGAGATGCGACAAGTAATCAGGATCAACCGGCTTCGTGACGTAGTCAAAGGCCCCTTCTTTCAGCGCTTTCACCGCCGTATCGACAGTCGCGTGTGCCGTGATGAAAATGATCGTCGCAGTCGAGTCAATTTCCTTAATGCGCTGTTGCAGTTCCATGCCATCCATGCCTGGCATCTTAATATCCAGCAGCAAAATATCCCACTTCCTCCCCTGCAGCTGCTGCAGCGCTTCGGCGGCGCTCGCTCCGGTCGAAACATTGTAGCCATCCTCCCGAAACCACTTCGAGAGAGAATCTCTCACCACTTGTTCATCATCGACTATGAGTATTGAAGGATTGGAGTTCATGTCAAGTCCTCGTACAGAGCTGGTGTTGCCTTAAGAGCAGCGAGCGATGGTCAGGTGTGACTTTCGGGCCGTTGGCCGCTCGTACCGCTGGTTTGAGTGCGCGCAAAATTCAACGTGAACGTCGTTCCTCCTCCCATCGTGGAATCGACGGTGATGGAGCCGCCATGCCGCTCGACGATGCCGTACACGACGGAAAGTCCCAACCCGACTCCCTGCCCATCTTTTTTCGTCGTGTAGAACGGCTCGAACACATGAGGAAGGTCCTCGGCAGCGATCCCGATGCCCGAGTCATGAACCACAATGCTCAGGCCCCCATCCTCCGCCCCGAGGGCCGCCTCGACACGTATCTTCCCCCCTCCGGGCATCGCTTCGACGGCATTCACAAAGAGCGCCACCAACGCCTGTTCTATCTGGTTCTCATCGCACAGCAGTGAGGTCTCCCCAGGCGGGAGGAGCGCCTCAAATTGTACATTGGAAATCTGAAAATGATGCCTCACAAGCTGTTGAGCTTTGTCGACGATCTGCTGCACCGGGACGAGCGCGAATTCCCCCACCTGCTTCTTTGAGAAGAGAAGGAGGTTCTTCACGATGTTTCCGCATCGTTCCGTCTCGCGCTGAACGAGTTCGATGTCGTCAATCGTCTCCTGAACCTGCGGCGACTTTGCTTCCAGCTTCCTCAGCCGCCGGCCAATGAGCTTGGCATACGTCAGGATTCCTTCGAGCGGATTGTTCAACTCATGCGCGACGGTGGCTGCGAGTTTGCCCAGCGATGCCATCTTCTCGATCTGCATGACCTGCTGATGGACCTTTTCGAGCTCTGAGGTTTTGTCACGCACGCGCTGCTCCAACGTCAGCGACCATTCCCTGTTCTCCTTCTCAGCCCGCTGGAGCGATTGCGTCATTGCGTTGAATGAACTTGCGAGTTGACCGATCTCGTCTTTGCGCAACACAGGGATCTCATGTCCCAGATTCCCTGAAGAGACTTCGAGGGTTGCTTCCATCAGCGATCGCACCGGCCGCAGAACGGTCGCGGACAAGAAGAACCAGGACGTACTCGCGACGACAAGAAGGAGGATAATCGCGACCCCAACGATCCGCTGCTGAGAACTGGTGATCGCATTGTCGACTTTTTCGAGCGACATCCGCACATCGAGAACGCCAAGCACTGTCCGCTCTGTAGGATGTGAGTGGCACCCGGCGCTCGAGCATTGGGTTTCATTGCGGATAGGATTGATGAGTCCCAGAATACGACGACCCTCAGGATCGGTGTAGATGCGCATGCGGCTCCCGGCCGGAACTGATTCCAGAGGCCTGGCCTGGTCATGGCATCCGTAACAGGCCTCAGCCTTCAGGTCGACGACAGATCCCTGTTCGGAGCCTTCTGTGGAGAATGTGATCTCTCCACGTTTGTTGAAAATCCGAATGCTGCTGATCCCGGGCTGGCGGCCGATCGTCCGGATGATCTCGTACACATCCTCCTTCTGATTTAGCAGCATGCTGTAGTGCGTGGAACTTTTGATGAAATCGCTTACACTGTTGGCGCTTTCGGTGACCTGCGACATCATCTGGTCGGTGTAGAAACGGACAGAGAAATATGAGTGGATCCCGAAGAGAATCAGGAGAAGGAAGGAACCAAGAAGGAGGCGACCCTTGAGAGTCTTAAACCATCGCATATCTACTTTTCACCCTACAGGGCTTGTCAGAAACTATGCCATAAAAAGAGTGCTGAAAAATACAACGATTGCCCTGAATGCCATTTTTGAGAATGCAATCTTGGGAACACAGGGCCAGTTAACTTGGCGTCCTTAAGAATGCACTTCAACTGACATCCAGAGCAATCATTCAGCGCTACCCGCAATGCTACGTGTAAACATTACGGACAACCTTAAAGTACTTCATTGGTCCGAGCATCTGCGAGATACTATCAAGTGCCTGACCGCCGTCAGCAAGCGTCGGGCCGACCGATGTGCCGCTTCTCGCGAGTTCAGCCGCGATGAATGCCTGGAACCGCCGTTCGTCATCCGAGTAGATCCGGGCGACTTCCGACGCCGGATAGAGATCCGAGTCCAGAACAGTCGCCGCATCGACCGACAGTTCGAACATCCAACCCTGACCGAGGGGCGAAAGACAGACTGCGTGTGGATTCTCCGCAAGCAGCGTGTTCGTCGCGATGACTTTCCCGCTCACAGGGGAGACGATCGGCAACGTTCCGCCATCCAGCACCACCCACGCACACACTTTATTGCGGGCGATTTCCTCTCCGAGGGCCGGAAGGACAACCGCCTTGGGCGAGAGAAGCACGGATGCCAATCCCGGTTCCAATCCAAGGCGGACTACATCTTCCCCTTCCTTGCGGACCCAGACATGTTTCCGGCCGTAAAGCACTGCACCTCGAGTCTTCGTCAGTTCTCCACTAGGCACTGCGACGGTAGTGCTGCCGAGAGCCGCCTCCCTGTTCACGAAGCGTTGACGCAGAGCTATGTCGAGTGGACACTGCTCGCACTCTAATTGCCGCTCGCAGAGCTGGTACGAAAGCACTCCTGCGGTCATCCAGACGCACCGCAATTCACCAGGCGGAACAATTGGATACTGTTTTTGAGATTCACTATCACTCATTGCACCCCCCATGTCAATTGGGTTGTGAAACACTCCGAAGGTCTTCCATCCATGCCATTTCCGGGGCATGACGCGGTTGGTGTTTCTCGTGCTCGAACAGCGGAAGATATTTGGCCGCAAGTGCGAACACGATGAAACCCACGACCACGATGCTCAAGGTCACCATGATCTCCATCCAGCTTGGGAAGTATGACTGTCCTGCCCACCCTTCCATTCCGGAAATGCTGATATTGAGGCGGTTCAGTACGAAGCCGATGATGATCAGCGAGGCCGACCAGAATAGTCCCGTCTCGTTCTCGCGGATCTTCCTTTGTGCGAGGAGGACAAACGGCGCGATGACACCGACAAGTTTTTCAAGCCAGTAGAAATACGTCTCGGTCCGTGCCTGAAACAGCATCGGAAGCGCTTTTCGGTCGGCAAGGTCGACGACGGTCATGACTGTGTAGACACCGAGCATCACGACACCGACGCGCGCGATCTCCGTCAACAAATCGAGCTCGAGTCCTCGGTTGAACGCCCGGGAGCTCAGGAACGACTCGAAAATAATCATACCACATCCCGCCGCGATTGCAGAGACGTAGAAGAACACCGGGAGGTAGGGTGAGTACCAGAGAGCGTTCAGCTTGTCCGGGACAATGAGGTAGAGTGATCCGAGTGATGATTGATGGAGCGTGGACAGTAGCACGCCAAGGATGATCAGAGGAATCGTGATCTTTTTGACGAGTGCCTTCGTTCTGTGCATGTGGAATTTCTCGAGCACCACCGGTGAGAATTCCAGTGCCAGGACGCTCGTGTAGAGCATGACGCACCAGGCAACTTCGAACATCACCGAACGCGGGTTCCACATGATGATTGCGTGCCAGATCTGGAACGGGCGCCCGAGATCAAACATCAATGCGAAGATGACCAGGGTGTAACCGAGGAACGCAGTGAGAATCGTCGGCCGGATGATCGGCTCGAACCGTTTGATGTTGAAAATGTACACGATCGCCGCGAGCGTGAAACCGCCGGCAGCGAGCCCCACACCACAGAGGATATCAAATCCGATCCAGAGACCCCAGGGGAATTGGTCCGACAAGTTCGTCGACGCACCCAGTCCATTGAATGCTCGGACGATGGTTGAGTACGCTCCCCCGAGAAGAATCACTCCCGCGACTACTTTCCAAAACGTTAGTTGTGATAGAAACCGTTTCATGGTCTTCACCTCAAATTGAGAAGGTTAGTGGTTGCCATTTCCGTTTGCGCCTGACTGTGCCCGCTCTTTCCGCTCAAGCTCCTTCACTTCTGCCCGCCGGTTGGTGATCCACCAGATACCGTAAAGCAGAGATCCGCCCACGGTCACCACGCCTGGGACCTTGGAAAGGGCGTTCCATGTGAGATCTGGCAACGCCGCCATGTGAATGTCTGTTTTGAAACCCAGCTTCTCGAACGGAACGCTCGTGATGTACAGGATCGAAGTTCCTCCGACTTCCTGCTGGCCGTAAATGCGGTTGACATATTTCGACGGGTCGGCTTTGATCCGCTCAAGAGCTTCCCGGATGAGTTCATCACGATCGCCGAATTTTGTAGCTCCGGTCGGGCATGCTTCTGCACATGCAGGCTGCTCACCTTTCGATACTCTGCCATGGCAGAACACGCATTTCTGAACTCTTGGATAGTTACTGCTCCATTCGTAACGAGGAACCTGGAACGGGCAGGCTTGCATACAATAGCGGCACCCGATGCATTTGTCCTCCTCGTACAGAACGGGGCCTTCCGGAGTCTTCGTAAAGGCACCGACGGGACACACAGAGACACACGTCGGATCGACGCAATGCTGGCACATACGCCGCACAAAGACGCCATCATACTCCTGGAGTGCCGTGTACGCGGTGGGTGAGAGGGTCTTTTCCTCCCCCTGCGTGAGATTGTTGGTTGTTTTGCAGGCTTCCTGACAGGCATTGCAGCCCACACACATCGTTATATCGACGAGCATTGCTTTCGGGTTGGTCATCGCTGGGTCCCTTTGGTCTATCGTACGGTCAGGAATTCTTCTTCAAAGTTCTGCCATACATCTTCGCCCATTTGCTTGAGCGCACCAGCCACCGGAGGACCACCGTCCTGCAAGAGAGCCGGGACAAGATTGTCTTCTGCCGGAACAGACGCAAAGACATCTCGAAGTTTCCGGAACTCATCCGGGATCCATTTGCGTGTTTCCTCGCCGAGGAGCATCTGGCGAAGATCCGACGGTTTGTTTGGTTGGATGGTGAACGCCCACCCGTCGCTGAAGAGATTTTCTTTCAGCAGTTCCGGCTTCCGGGGGAGCTCTTGATTCACACCGACAATCCTTCCGTCCATCGGAGCCCGCAACGTCAATGTCCGGCCACCCTCAGTGAGAGCAAACAACGGCTCGCCCTTCATAACGGTTTCTCCTTCACGTTTGAGATACTCAACCTGAGGTTTGTCGAGCAGGCGGCCGACAAAATCGTCGACGCCGAGACGCACTTTTCCTGATGGAAAAAGGCTCATCCAGGTATGAGAGCGGGCAAAGAAGATACCTTCCGGCAGGCGAACCGGATACGCCGGAGATTGATTATAGAGTGTCGTCACTGGAACTGCCTTTTTCGCCCTTACCCGCCGCACGATTGCGTCAAGGGCCAGGAATGTGATTATTGTCATCACTACAAAAAGTACGGTCATGGTGATGGCTCCTTTAGTCCATTGTTTGTTTTGTGATTCTGTCGTTTGATGCTATTGGAAAAAACTCTTCTACCAGCTGTTTCCATTCTTCCTTGCTGAGGTCGTCGCACACGTTATCGGCGATCTTGCCGCCATCCTGAAGGACGAGGTCATGAGACCCCGAAAACCATTGAATAAACTGATCACGAACAGCCTTTTGCCACCGCTCGGCGCTTCCGCTCCTCATGAGATTGGCGACCTCAAGTCTCAGGTTCCATGGAGCGATCTTGACAATCCACCCCTTGTCGAGCGGAGAGGTATTCACCAGCCGGGGATTTCTTGCGAGCTTCGGGTTGACATCGACAATCGTTCCGGACAGAGGTGCGACCTGGGGAAGTTCCTTGTCACCTCTCCTGAGCACGGCAATCACTTCGCCTTGCTTGCAGGTCTTTCCAAGTTCCGGAAGTCTGGCGCCGGTGAGCTGGCCGAGGACGCTCTGCGCAAAGTCGTCGATTCCAACAGTCACCTGTTCGGCTGTGTCGACTACTGTCCAGGAGTGCGCTGGATGGAAGAAGCGCTGCCCGAAAAGAGGTGTTGAGTTCTCTCTGGCCGGCCTGGCATCGGAAACCTTCTGCGGCTGATTGGACCGCCTTGCAATATCAATCGCCAGCATCACAGCGATCATGAGGAAAAGGAGGAATATTGTCATGGCATCATCTCAGATTGTTATATGACGCGCCGACAAGAGACCTATCAATTCCGTGCCAGAGCGGAATTGATTTTCCCAAATGAGAGAGAGCTAATCTATTTCAGGAAAGGGACTTACGAGAGATGAAAGGGAGTGGTGAAGAATGAAACGCCGGCCATGTTGACGAACTCAACAATCTGGGCTTAGCTTCAACATAGTATTGGCTAGGAGATTGTCAGACAAACAATTAGAGAGCAGGTGAATATTTCAACACACCATGTTAATGAACTCAACACATCCAGGTGTTAACAAATTCTAGGGAGCTGCTCTCCAGATAGCATATCAACTACTCTTGATCCACCAATTGTTGTCCGCATCAGGACCGTACCGGGATGATCTGCCACGACCTCTCCAATTATTGAAGCACGGCTGCCGAGAGGGTGCTGCTTCATACATGCCACTATGTTCTGAGCATCTCTTGGTGGGACGAATGCAATGAGTTTTCCTTCATTCGCCACATAGAGCGGGTCAAGCCCAAGGATCTCGCAAGCTCCGCGAACCGGCTCGCTCAAGGGAATCGCATCCTGGCGGATATGCACACCAACACCTGACGAATCTGCGATCTCGTTCAAAGCGCTGGCAACGCCACCACGAGTCGGATCTCGCAGAACATGAATATCCGAACTCACCTCCAGCATCGATTCAACTAATCCATTGAGGGGCGCTGTATCACTCGTGATCGGTGACTCGAACTGGAGACCCTCCCGCACCGACATGATCGCAATGCCGTGGACTGCGATCTCTCCGCTCAGAATCACTTTATCGCCGACCTGGGCCCTTCGGGAACCGATTTCCACGCCATCGCGGATGACCCCGATTCCTGAAGTGTTGATAAAGATCTTATCCCCCTTCCCGCGGTCGACAACTTTGGTATCTCCGGTTACCAATGCGACTCCCGCCTTGTCAGCCGCCGCTTTCATCGAGACAATGACCCGCCAGAGGTCATCCATGGCAAAGCCCTCCTCGATGACAAATGCGACAGAGAGATAGAGCGGCCGTGCGCCACACATCGCCAGGTCATTCACAGTGCCATTGACCGCCAGTTCTCCAATGTCACCGCCCGGAAACACAATCGGACTCACGACATACGAATCCGTCGAGAACGCGAGTCTGGCTCCTCCGACAGCGAAAACAGCTCCGTCATGGAGCGGATCAAGCAACCTGTTTGCAAACTGCGGGGCAATCATGTTCTTAACAATCTGCTGACTCAGCCTTCCGCCCCCTCCATGAGCCAGAAGAACGCGCGGATATTCGGAAATTGGAATCGGGCAACTTAGACCAGCCAGCGAATTGAATGATTCGATATTCGTGTTGTCAGGCGTCATGAAGTCCTCTCAAATCCACCGCCAGTCTGCGGTGCAATGTAATTCCTGATCAATCGCAGAGACCTTTGCGATGTGTTAACGAGTACAAGAAGAGGGATACGACTCACCGGGTATGGCAACCATGGACGACCGCTCAGTCTACTGCTGCTTCTTCGGCAGCTCCGATTCCCGCTTGCGAAGCTGTTCTTCGCGCGCTTTCAGTTCCTCAGCCTGCCGGTTCAGCTTCTCCTCAAGCTGTCTGAGCTCTCGAAGTCTGGCATCGAGATTCCTCTCATATTCTTCCTTATCCCAATATCCCCGATCCTCGAAATAGCCTTTGAAGAACCAGTTATGCCGGAGCGCTTCCATATTTTCGTTGAACCGGCTCGCGCCGTCGTGAGCTTCCTCCGCCATGGCGATCCCCTCTTTCACAATCACCAGGAGGCTGTCATAAATCCTCCGTTCACTGATGAGGCCGCCGAGAGTCCCCTTCCCCTGGTTGATTTTCGCCAGAATATCTCTAGCGTTTACAATCGTTGAATCAACGTCAAGCACGACTTTGTCGATGGTTTTCGTCACACCGTAAAGATTCTCGCTCACACCGCTGATAAATCTCGGGATATTGGAAAATTCTTCTGCCGTTTTCCTCAGACTGGAATCGGCCTGGGCGGTTGCTCGTTTCATCGCCCTGTAGGCCTCCTCATCCGTTATCAGCTTCCCCAGCGTTCCTTTTCCGGCGTTGATTGTCGCCAGGAACTTCGCCACCTCATCCGTCGCCCTTCGCGTATTCGCGATCATACCCTGAGTATCCTCCAGAATTGCCGAGAGCCGGAACGGTTCCTTGCTCAGCAAGACGTCACCGTCTGCAACGTCCTCAGATGCTGACCCTCCAACGCTGAGCGAAACGTACTTGCTGCCGACCAACCCCTCCTGCTCGATCGTCGCATAGGAATCCCGTTTCAGGAAACTCCGCGCAGTTGTGCGAAGCTTGAGGTCGACGCGGACCTTGTTGTTCTCCGGTGAGATCGTAATCTTGTCGACAATGCCGACATCGACACCTGCCATCCGAACCGATCCACCCGTTCGAAGCCCTTCAATCGTGTTGAAGTAAGCGCTTACCTGGAAGCTCTGCCGGAACAATCCTTCCTCCTTGCCCACCAGGAACACACCCACGACCAGCGCCACTCCCCCCAACACCACAAACACGCCTATCCGGACCAACGATCCTCTTTTTGACATAGCATCTCCCTATGCTGACGCAAAAAAACTCTGAGCGATTTCATCTTCCGTTTTCTGCAACGACTCCAACGTACCTTGCCGGGCCAGTTCTCCGCCGTTGAGAATGGCAGCCTTGTCGGCGATGATGCGCGCACA
>Ga0233425_10002254_pt1 | contig 38892 bp, 23 predicted proteins | sample Watercolumn_Towu_2_FD_181712 | JGI IMG/M metagenome (GOLD analysis project Ga0233425, IMG submission 181712) | Freshwater microbial communities from Lake Towuti, South Sulawesi, Indonesia - Watercolumn_Towuti2014_140_MG | ecosystem: Environmental > Aquatic > Freshwater > Lake | place... | reverse complement strand
GCCCTGACATAGGACGCCCTGACATAGGACGCCCTGACATAGGACGCCCTGACATAGGACGCCCTGACATAGGACGCCCTGACATAGGACGCCGCGACATAGGACGCTCCCACAATCGATGACCGACTCAATCGTCCAGTCGATACGTTGTGAACGGTGTCTGGCAGGGGTTGCCCCGGCTGATATGCAGCAGGCCGGAGTCCGGTTGGGCGATCAGCGCCGCCACGGTTTGACCACTACTGGCGAGCATCGGATGGTCGACGCCGGCGCCGGCGTGGGCGTGCCGGCAGATGCCGGTCGGGAACCCGTCGTGATCGGAGAGAAAACGCTTGAGGTCCGCCACCGATAACGGATCGGCCGATTCGCGCAGTAGATGCTCCAGACGCGACTGCCGGGTCAGTGAATCTGGCAGACTCTGCTGCAGGTTCTCCGGGGAACAATGCGCAGCGCAATGATAGTGGTTGGAATGGACAATCCAGCCGCCGGCTGCCGCTGGCAGTTCCTGGGGCCCGGCCGACGTGAGTTCGATATCGGTGATTTCGCCACGGCCGTCGCAAAGCACGTAGTTGCCGTTGGAGCAAACCGGTATTGCCCGCATCAGGCTGCGAACCGCCGGTAGATCGTGTTGTTCGAGCACCAGGCGTTTCAGCGGGTAATGCGACAGCGCGAATCTCCAACCAGGTCCGCCGCCGAGCGCATTGGCGAAATGAGCAACACCATGGGAATTGATCCCGTGATAGCCGATCATGCCGCCAAAGGTCCAGATCAGGATCCGTGGCCCATGCTCAGGAATCAATCGCAGCACATAGCCGAAGCGGATCAGTTCCGGCGGATTATCGCTGTTCTGCCCGATGAGCGTCCCGCCGTCGGCCGACAACCGCCGTGGAATGGCGAACGCCGTGCAGGCGTCGTCGCGCACGCCGGTCAGTTCGCCACGCAGCTGAACCGCCAGAGCTTCCGGCAGAGAAATCGACGCGCCCTGGGCGAGCCCCGCGACTTCCTCCAGCAGGTGAGGACAGAATTGGCGAAACAACGGTTCGAACCGCATTGCCCGATTCGCAATGGTCGCACGATCGAGTCGCAGTGTCGTCTGCAGATAGTCAAGGAATCCCCGGATCTGTTCCGCGGCTTGCGCGCCATGCATCTGTCCCAGTTCCCGCGGCCGGCCGCATGCCGTGTAGATCGGGTAACCGTCGGGTTGATTCTCCATGGTGTACCTTCGATCCGTTCGAGCGATAACTCAAGCTTCACGGCATCCGAACGCTGGCTTCAGTAATCACCCGCGTGGTACCGTCCAGGTCGCCTTCCGCGCGAAAACGCAAGATTCGCGACGATGGGATCGTCGTGGAAACCGCGGCAGCCGCCGATTGAGCGTTGCTGGAGTGCGGTTCACCTGACTCTGCTGCCGCAGCCACGCGCCGCAATAACATCGTCACTTCCACCGATCCTGGCGGTATCGAAAGCGGTGCCGCTTCAACTCCCAGCTCGGTATTCAGCAGCCTCAAAGTCATCGGCCCTGTGAACAACGGGCTGCGCTCCAGGCGAAACCGGCACTCGGCCTGCCCGGAAGCATCGAAGATCGCTTCCGAGTCGAGCGGCCGTAGCATGGCCACGGTCGGCAGCGTGCGGATCATACAACGCATCTCCGAAACAACGCAGGTCGTCTGCCGGCCGCCCCATCGATCATCAAATGCGGCAAGTCCCTGGGCATAGACATTCGAATGCGCCTGGACGTTGATATGCATCGACTCCGGCAGGTACAACGGCAACATGATCTGCGATTCCCCCTCGGGGATCGTGACCTCCAGCACTTCCACTCCGTCCAGATCCTTGTTCTGGCGGTCGGCGATCTGCAGGCGGATCGGGCCCTGAAACCCGCGCAGGCGCTCCACCTGCATCAAATACTGGTGGACCGTGCCGCGATGTGCGTACTGGTAGGCCTCGCTGCAGAACAGGCGAAAGACAGGGGGATGGACCACGGTCAGGTGAAACCATTCCGACGTTGCTTCACCGATCGCAACGCCCTCGATGTCCCGACCCAGATGCGGAACGACGGCATTGCGAATCACCATCTGTCCGTCAAGTTCAGCGGTCCCTTGCACGCGCAGCAAGACGTCGGTCGGCGGCGTGGAATCCGCGTCGGAAACCAATACCCATTTGGCGGACGTAGCGTTAGCAGGAATCTCCATCGGTTCCGCCCGCACTCCCTGCGGCAGCGGATCGCCGCTGATTCGTACCGCGCCGCTAAACCCTCCCAGCCGCTTCAGTTGCAGTTCGATTTCCGTACGCCCGCCGGGCAAGTGGTTGGCTGCACCCGCCTTCAACAGCAATCGAAAGTCGGGGCGCGATCGTTCGACAAGAATCCGATACGCGTATTCCGGGCCGCCCGCAACGCCCTGCTGTACGTCCCGCACGCGCAAGTAGTACCTGCCCGCGCTGGCCGGTGTCCAGTTTTCAATCGCCGGGAGCCGTTCTCCGTCGTCCACGGCACTGGCGCGCGCCAACTCCCCACCCGCCATGTCGTGCAAGCTGATCACGGGCAACGTCGGCAATCCGACGCCGGCCGACTGGCAACGAACGGTCAGCGACTGGCCTGCATCCGCCTGAAAGGCAAACCAGTCCTCGTCGGCGCGATTTTCCAACCGGCCGTGCAGGATCGCCGGAGACTCAACCGGTTGGGCCTGGCCGAGCCCCGAATTCGGTTCCGCCTCCAGCAGGCCCGGCAGATCGATTGCCTCGAACGGCAAGTCCACCAACCCGTCTCCACGATGCAGGAATCGAACCGGCTCGGCCGGGAACTGCAGCAGCCGCCGACTCCAGGTCGGCGCATCGGTACCCGCAAGCAACAGCCACTCCAGATCGAGGTTCGAGCCCGGTCGGCCGCAGTTGGGATAGGCCAGCCGCGCGTAGGGCTGTGTCGATACCGTAATGCGGTAGACGAAATTCGGACCTCCAGGCAGGCCCAGGTTTCCGACCGACATCCGCATCCACCCCGATTCGCGGATTGGGATTGCGAACACCGGATCACTGCCGACTCGCTCTTCGCGCGCAGCGAGTCGCTGCCCCGATTCGCTGAAGAATTCCAGGACTGGTTCCAGTGGCGAACCAAGCCTGGCTGCGCAAACGTCAACGATCAGGACTTGGCCTTGCTCGGCGCGAAACGAATAGAAATCCAAGTCCCGTTCACCGCATATCCGCCCGTTCAGCGTCACCGGGATCGCCACGCTCTCGGCAAGCTGAGGCAACGAGTTCGATTCAAATTCCAGGTGTTCCGGAAGATCTCCGACAACGAACGCTCGCGCTGCGGTTCCGCCTCGCGCACAGGCCAGCCACCACAAGTGCGTTCCGATGCGAGCGTTCGCGTCAATCGTCCATTCGGATTCCCACTCTTTGGGATAATTCACATGCTGTTCGCCCGGGCGCCGGCGTGGCGACGGTTCTCCCTGCGACGAGGCACGACGCAATAGCAGGGAGGGCGCCAGGATCGACTGCGTTTCCAAACGCACTCGAGTCTCCGGCGGCAGGCATTCACCGCCGATCCGCACCGGAATCGTGGTGCCACGCCGGGCTCCCGCAGGATAGATATGCGTGCTGGCGGGGTCGGTCGCGACCTGTTGAGCCCAGACTGCCGGTAAACTGCAGGCCCCGATTGCATAAACCAGTGTGGCCAGGACGAGTAACGCAGATCGATTCATAGCCGGCGGCTCTCAATGCGATCAAAACAGTTCCTTGACCGGGCGTCCACCGGCGGCCAGTTGCACCGGCCGCCCCACGGGCGTGTGCAGGATTGTCTGCGGATCGATGCCCAGGGCGGTGAGCAACGTGGCGGCGAAGTCGGCCGGGCTGACGGGTCGATCGACGACGGAGGCGGCGTCCTTGTCCGTGGCACCGACAATGCGGCCCGGCTGGATTCCGCCGCCGGCCATAACCACGGAGAACGCGCCGGGCCAATGATCCCGGCCGGCCATCGGGTTGATTCGCGGCGTTCGTCCAAATTCGGTGGCGACCACGACCAGCGTGGAATCGAGCAGGCCGCGCTGATCGAGATCGACCAGTAACGCTGCCAATCCCTGATCCAACGGCGGCACCAGCAGGTCGCGCAGACTCATCGTGTTCTGCCGATGCGTGTCCCAGTGCCCGTTCTCGATCGTGACGAAACGGCACCCCGCTTCCACCAGCCGCCGCGCCATCAGGCAACATTGTCCCAGACTGGTCAGGCCATACTGTTCGCGCAGCCGCTGATCTTCGCGTCCGATGTCGAAAGCGACCTTGGCGTCCGGGGAAGTCATCAGCGAATAGGCTTTCTGCTGGAAGACGTCGAGCGCGGCACCCTGCTGTCCGACGCGATCAAATTGCCGCTCGTAGTCGCGAACCCTGCGCAGCGCATCCTGACGCCGCAGATTCCGCTCGCTGGAAACGCCCTCCGGCAAGACAATATCCCGGACGCTGAAATCTGGTGCGGCCGGATCGGCCTCGATTACGAACGGAGCACAGCTGGGTCCGAGAAACGCCGGGCCGCCACTGTTCAGGAAATTCGGCATCGAAATATAGGGCGGCAATGAACTCTGGTTCTGGCCCAGTCGCGCCAGCATCGATCCGAAACAGGGATGCACGTTGTTGTTGGCGACGTTTCGATTGAACGCCGGGCCGGTTCCGGGGTGCTGACCGGTCATCATGACGTGATAACCGGCCGTATGATCCGGGTCGTTGTGCGTCATCGAGCGAATCAGGGACAGCTTGTCGGTGACCTGGGCGACATGCGGCAGGATCTCGCTGAGCATCATTCCGGGAACACGGGAAGCGATCGGCGAAAAATCGCCTCGGACCTCGGCAGCCGCCTCGCCTTTCGGATCCCATAAGTCTTGATGTGCCATGCCGCCAATAATGAAGATGAATATGCAATTCACATCACGCCCGCGAGCCAATTCGGCCTGCGCATGGCGCAATCGCAAGACCTGGGCGAGGCTCAGCCCGGCCAGAGACCCGACCCTGAGGAAGCCGCGGCGGCTGCATTTGGCAGGTGCTGCTTTTTGCATGTCGATCTCCGTCGTGCTGTTTCTCTGCCGGTCGCAACGGCACCGGCAATTCGATTGGCATCGGCCTCAGCATATCAATGGTTGAGCAGAAAGTCCGGTGAATTCAGCAGTGTCCAGAAAAAATCCGCGGCGGCTTCGCGCGGCGCCGATGCGGCGAAGAACTCCAGACCGATCTGGCGTTCCTGCGAGTTGGCCGGGCGCCCCAACGCCGTGAGCGCCAGTTCCTCGATGATCTCGCCTGCCACCGCGCCCGATTCAAGCAACCGGTCGACGCGACTGCCTGGCGCCGCCAGACGCGATTCGACTTCCGGCGCATTCATCAAGTGCAGCGCCTGAGCCATCGTTGGCTCGTTCGAGCGACCACACTCGCAAGGACTGGTACGCTCCGGTCGTCCAAAAATCTCCAGGAAATAGCTCGGCAGTCGGTTATCCCACAACTGGACCGCCCGCGTGCCCGGCGCCCGCCCAGGAAACTGCTCGGGGATCCCCGTCACATCGGAAATGGCGTCCAGCAGAATCTCGGCGTTGAGCCTGCGCGGGTAATAATGCGAGAAATTTTGCTCGTCGTCCGCATTGCCCGCTACATGCTGCGAGGACGACTGGTAGGTGTCCGAAACAGCGATCTCTCTGAGCACCGCGCGCAAATCGAATTTCGTTGCCACGACGCGCTCCGCCAGATAGCCCAACAGTGCCGGGTTGGACGGAGGATTGGTCGTGCGCAAATCGTCCTCGGGTTCGACCAGCCCTCGTCCAAACATCTGTTTCCACAAACGGTTGGCGACGAGTTCAGCGAACCACGGATTCGACGGCGCCACCAGCCAATCCGCCAATGCCACTCGAATGTCACCTGTGTGTCGTTCGATCGGCGGACCGTCGAGCACGTGGGGCGCGATTAGACGCTGCGAATTGGGGATGCGCGTTTCACGCATACCCGCGTGGTAGACCAGGACCCGATCGGTACCAATCGGCTGGCGTTCCAGACCCTGAAAGAACGCGGCCAGGCCGTAGAAATCGTCCTGCGACCAGCGTTCAAACGGATGATGGTGGCATTGGGCACACTCCAGTCGGACTCCCAGAAACGCCTGCGAAATCAGCCGAGCCAGTCCTTCGGCATTATCCACGGTGCGGAACAGGTTGGCCGGGCCGCTGCGCGCCGAATTTCCGGAACCGGTGATCAGTTCGCGCACCAGTTCATCGTAGGGTCGGCGTTGCGCGAGTTGCTCGCGCAACCAGCGATGCAGTTCGTACGCGCCCCGCTCCCCCAGTTTGCGCCGGTCCACCAGCAGGATGTCGGCAAGTTTCAATGCCCAGATGTCGGCGAACTCAGGGGCATCCAGCAGACCGTCTACCCATCGTTCACGTTTATCCGAACTTCGGTCGGCCAGGAACCGCCGGACTTCCTCCGGCGTCGGCAGGCGGCCCGCAATATCGACAGTTGCGCGACGTAGAAACGTCGGATCATCGGCGCGCGGCGAGGCGGGAATGCCCAGCAGCCGCAGTCGATCTTCAATCTGCTGATCGATCGCCGATCGATTACCATCGTGAGGCACATCGGCCCAGTTCGTATCCGCGCGCGGCATCAACAAACGCACCGCGCCAACCTGTCCCATGTAGGCCACGGTGATCGCCGCCTGGCCGGGGGTCCGACCAACCTGCACGCGACCTTGCCCGTCGACTTCGGCCAAATGCGACGCGTTCGAAGCATACGCCGCGGCAGTCGTGACGTCGCGTTCCCGACCGTCGGAGTAGATCGCCGTTGCCAGAATCCGCATTCGCCCACCCACGCCGATCACGCGTTCCTGAGGCTCCACGCGTAGACCGACCAGTCGCGGCGCATCGTGGCTCCCCCAGGGCATTCCCTGACGAATCCACTCCAACATCAACAGGTGGTCGGCCGAATCCGGCGCCATCCTCTGGCCACCACCATGCGGCACGCCGCCAGTCGGTTTCGTCAATAGCAAACTGCGCTCCGGCTGAGCCGGAAAAATACGCCGGCCCCTTCCCTCCTTTGTCAGCGCGTCGTAATCGGCCTGGGGATCAAAAGCGAATACCGACAGCTTGAATCCATTCTGCCCCGCGGCACGGCCGTGGCAACCTCCACTATTGCAACCGAGTTTCGAGAAAATCGGAGTCAAATCGTTTTCGAAATGGACGGTCGGGCGCCGCGCGAATTCGGTCACACGCACCGGCACCGCGATCGTCAACGTTCCCGCTGACGCTCGCAGCTCGGTCTCGCCGTCGCCCGCCGCAACCACCGTCGTTCCCTCGACACGAGCCACTCGCGGATCGAGCGACACCAACGTTACGAGTTCGGTGCAATCGATCGTCGCGCCAGGGGCATCGGCCGCCGTGCATACCACCTGCTGACGGCGATTGTTGGGATGCAATTCGATACGCGCCGGCGCCGCCCGCAGCGCGTTGATCTGCGGGGAAGACTCGCCGAACGGCGGCGGCAGCGAGGGCGGTGTGGATGGCGAGGGCGGCTCGTTTCCGGACGCAACGAGCCCCGCCGCGACCAACCCGACCGCCATGAGAGCGATCGCTCCGAAACGGATTGCCCATACGGCACCGTGCCGACACCCGATGCTAACTCGGTGCGTCCGCATGCCGGTCGAACTCCGTGCGTTGGAGGAAATGGATGTAGGGCCCGCTACTCGCGGTTCTCCACGGTTGCCGCCGGCGGTCCCGACACCAGCTTCGTGTCGCGATTCTCGCGAATCTCGACCGCTTTGTCGATTGCCTGCGCAATCGTGCCACGCGTGATCGGCCCCTCGAAGAGAATCACCGGTTTGCCCGGCGCCGGAAAAACGGCATACAGCGGCAGCTGATGGTTGGTATGGCCCAGGGCATTCATCAACTCGGCGATCTCAGGCCTTTCGCCCGTATAATCGGCCCGGAAGGTAATCACCTCGTGTCGCGCCAGTAGACGGTTCGTCTCTTCGACATTGATGGCGAGCCGCTCGTTGGCCTTGCAGACCAGACACCATTCGGCGGTGAAATCGACCAGCACGATCTTGCCGCTCTGCAGCGATTCTTCGAATGCGGTCGTCGTAAATTCCGTCCAGAATTTATGGGGGACCAGTAACGCAAATGAAACATATCCGACACCCGCCGCCATCGCGATACCGGCGGCCCATGCCTTGAGTTTCTGATCGATTTCCGCCGTGATCGAGGTGCGGCCGATCCACCAGCAGGCAGCCCAAATTCCCACCAGCAATCCGAACGTCGCCGCGACATATTGCGACTTCAAGAACGAGAAAATGAATGCCACCGTCGCCAGCAACACGAACCCCATCACCTGCTTGAATGTTTCCATCCACATTCCCGGTTTGGGCAGGAACTTCACAAAGGCCGGAAACACGCCGATCACGAGGTACGGCGCAGCCATCCCGACACCCAAAGACGCAAACGTCAGGAATGTGGTTGCCGGAGGCTGCTGCACCGACCAGGTCAGCGCCGAGCCCATGAACGGGCCGGTGCAGGGTGTGGCCAGCAGCGTTGTGAGAATACCCTTACAAAAGGCGCCGAATGGGCCTTCACGTTCGGCCATCTTCGCGGTCGAACCGGATCCGACAAAGCCGGGAATCGGGATCTCCCAGACTCCCAGCATGCTCAGCGCGAAAGCGAATACCAGGCATGCCAGGACGATCGTAAACGGGGCGCTGTTGAACTGTTCGCCCCAGCCCAACTGCGATGTAATCGCGACCGCCGCCAGCCCCAGAAATACTGAGATAATTCCCAACGAATAGGTCAGGTTGAGGACGAAAATCTGCTTGCGACTCCCGTGACTCTGACTGACGAACGAGAGCACTTTCAGGCCGATGACCGGCAGCACACACGGCATGAAGTTCAACGAGAACCCGCCCAGAAATGCCAGTCCAATCGCGGCGAACAAGGTAAGACCGGCCGCCCCACCAGAGCCATCCAGAGTTTGCGTCTCGAATTTCTGCGCCCCTGCCGGCGCGGGAGGCGGTTCGGTTCCGCCGCCGTTCGAATCTCCGCTGGATGGGCCGACGGCCGCGGGAGTCGATCGCGATCCGCCATCGGCGGGCGCCGCCGATTCGTCACGCGGTACCCACGGCGCATCACCGCTGTCGTTGTGCGAATTCCGCTCTGCCCATTCCGCAGCCTGAGTGTATTTGGCCGGCGCAATCTCCGCCGCTGTGACGCGTGGACTGCCGCCTAAACTGACGATGATCTGGAACTGGGCGCCGGTCGGGGCCTCACAAGCCTCGTCATTGCAGACCTGAAATCCGACGTGGCCTCGAATCGCGTAGTCACCCGGTTTGGCGTCCGCCGGAATATGCACCGGGATCGACCAGCCGATTTTCTCGCGGTAGTAAGCGGCGTCGGGCTTCGACTCGTCGGGATCCCGATCGGGTTTCGCCGCATCGCGCTTCCAGCCCTTGGGCAGTTCCAGGCCGATCACCGTCGGCTTGTTCACCCCCGCGTCAACGTCTCCGGAATTCGCCAAGGCGTAAACATGAAACGGACCTTCCGGGATCGCAGCGACGATGACGGTAAAGCGACCACCAGGCACAAGTGTATCCGCGGTACTGGTGATGTCGATCGAGCAATGGGTCGTCTTGGGCCGGTACGGACCAGGCTTGCCCTGCGCAAGTCGTGGCAGCGTCGCCGCGCCGCTACGATCGGAATTGGAACTGCGTTCCGCCGAAGTCGCCTGGAAGCCCACCAGCTTCACTTTGACCTTTTCGTTGAACTGCACGCAGACGTTCTTGCAGGCCTGCCCTTTCGCTTCGACTTCAACTTTCCAAGTGCCGACGTCGACACCGGCAGGCAGTTGCACCGGCGCACGCCAAATCACTTTTCCCGAATGCTCCTCCACCGGGACGTCGTATTCCGGGACCGTCCGCACCTCCGGTGGGACGTCGGGCCGGAATGGCCCCTTCAATTCGATCGGGGGAGTCGATTTCAAGTTGATCTTGGTCGGCAGCGGCCCGCCGCGTTTTTGGGTTGTCGAGTAAATGTGCCAATCGTCCTGGACCGACGCGGTTACGATCAGTTCGCCCGCAGGTCCGCCGTCGGTTGCTTCGATCCGCGCTTCGAACGTCACGTTGGAGACCTGAAACAGCGAATTGTCCGCGCCCTGCTGGTCGGGAAAAAGCGACAACTTGGGTGCGTCTTGTTGCGCGGTTGTTACCCGGGCGGCGAGGAAAATCACGCTCGCAAACACGATCCAGCGGGTCCGTTGAGCCAGGAACAGATTCCTGGAACCGGAAGTTTCGGGCGACGGGAACATCAAGATACCTCTGTTTTTCGGCCTGATTCCACGATGATTCAACTTCGATTCTCGCCGCACTGGCAACGATTCACCGCATGCGATTCCAATTGTACTCAACCCCGTTTTGCAGGGTCAATCGAAGCGGCCGCAGACCCCGCGTCGCCCGCCAACCAGCATAATCGACGGAATGACTCGAAGAACCGCAGTTCAACCGCACGCGGATCATCAAATCGCCGCCGGTCCAGCAACAGCCATTGCAGCCATTGCAGTGGAGTAAGCAATGCCGCCGACTCGTCCAGCAGCGTCACCAATTCGCGTTCCGGATCGCCCAGCCTGCGAATCGCGGCGTAGGCGTCCAGACCGTCGCTCCAGGGCAGATCGGTATATTGGAGCAGGCTGCCCAGGAGTCGGGACAGATCACCCGCGACCGTCTCCTGCTTCATCGCCCCAAAATCAACCACGCCTACCAGTTGGGACTCGAGAAAAAAAAGATGTGCATGCCAGATGTCCCGTACACATGGCACGATTGGCACGGCATGTTTCCAATTCACCAGCTGGACGCGAATACGTTCCGCACAGGCGCGAAACAACTCGACGGTCGGCCGGACGAGCTGCCGCAGAGCGGGCCAACCATCGTCCGGTGGGACTTGAGCAAGTTGCGCGGCTAAGGAGCGCTGGCATTCGTCGAGTTGCCGCAGCCGCGCCCCGACGACCTCGGGAACCGCAGTCCGGACTGCGCCGTCAATGCGTGCGGCCCCATCATGGAAATCGGCAAGAAACCGTAAAGCAGCCAACACCCTGTTGCGACTGGGCCGCGCCGCGAAATCGGCGTGACCAGGCATCCAGGCAGTCAATTCCCAGAGTGCACCGCCGTGAACCAGAATCGTCGAACCGCCGCGACTCGGAAGCGGGACCGCGACGGGAAGCCGTGCTTCGCGATGCACCCCCAACAAGATCCTATGAATCCAGGCCAGCCGGTCGGGCGCCGGATGCCCCGCTGGCCAGCGCCGCAGGCAAAAGACCGAACCGGCCGCGGAAAATCGGCGATCGGCATAAAAATCTGCGGCAAGATCGCGACCCTCTGTCGTTCCAACCGCGTATTCAGAGCCATTGCGTCGGTGAATTCGCCATAATCGGGCCCCGCTGAACCCTCCAGCCCCACCCAGGTCGTCTATCCGATCCACGAGGTCCAGCGGAACATACTGGCCGACGACGGATTCGATATTGGCGGGAGCTGTCATGGCGCCGAGTTTGGACCTGCGCCCCAGGAATCGCCCCCCGTCAGGCTGGGCGAACTGGAAAAGCGGCTAATTTAGGCTATATTTATCGGTCGCATCGATTTTGGAGTATCGCCGATCTACCCGACTAATACCAGAGAGTTCCCCGCCATGAGACTGTTCGCCGCCTGGGGTGTGTGCCTCGGAATGTTTGCAATGTCCATCCATTCGGCTCGTGCGGATGACCCGAAACCGAACGCTGCATCCGCGCCGGAGAAAGTCGCTGCAGGAGAGGCCCCCGGAGCACCGGGCGGTCAGCCTGGAGCTCCACCCGCCGCCGCCGCGCCGCCTCACGCTGCCATTCTGAAAGACGCCAAACCGGTGACGGGGTTGATGACCCTGTACCAGAAAGGTGGCGGACTGCTGGCGGAACTCGGCCCCGGCGGCGAATACAACAGCGAATACATCATCCTGATCTCGATCGCTAAAGGCATCAGCCAAGGACAATTGCTCGGCGGCATGAGTTGGGGATTTGGCGACGACTGGATCTGGACCTTCCGCAAGATCGACGACAAAGTTCATATCGTTCGCAAGAATGTGCGCTTCCGTGCCAACCCGCGAACGCCCGAAGCGGCGGCCGTCGGGAAAGCCTACACCGACTCGGTACTTTTCAGCCTGCCGATTATCGCCCAAGGCCCGCGCGGGGGCGACCTGGTCGATCTCGGATCGGTATTCATGAGCGATCTGCCGCAGATTTCCCATGCCTTGCCCGGATTCAGCTTCGCACAAAATCGATCGACTTGGGCCGCCGTCAAAGGCTTCGCCGATAACGTGGAACTGGAAGTCGCGGCAACGTACGCCTCGTCCGGGATGCTCGACCTGGATACGGTTCCCGATTCGCGCGGCGTGACGATCAACGTGCATTACTCCATCAGTAAACTGACCAGTTCAGGATATGCTCCGCGCCAAGCTGACGACCGGGTCGGGTACTTCATCACCGCGGTCAAGGATTTTTCCTATGGCGGACCCAAGGACCAGTTCATCCGCTACATCAATCGCTGGCACCTGGAACGACCGGCAGGCGCCCCCGAAGGACCCTGCCCGCCAAAAGACCCGATCGTCTTCTGGATCGAAAAAACGGTTCCGATCAAGTGGCGCAAGCCGATTCGCGAAGGCATCAGCGAATGGAACAAGGCGTTCGAGCAGGCCGGATGGCTGAACGCCATCGAAGTCCGTCAGCAGCCGGATGACGCCACCTGGGACCCCGAAGATATTCATTACAACACGTTCCGCTGGATCACCGCCAACGCCGGATTCGCCATGGGTCCGTCGCGCGTCAATCCTTATACCGGTCAGATTCTGGACGCCGATATCATCTTCGATGCGGATTTCCTTACGCATTGGAAAAGCGAATTCGAAACACTGACACCCAAGACGATCGCGGCGCTGACCGGTGGAGATCTCGAACCGGGCATGTCGAAGGGCGATCCGTTGTTCGGCAGAATCGGTCAGCAATGTAATTTGCGCGAAGGCCTGTCTTTCCAATTCGCATTCGGCACCGCCGCGATTCAGGCAAACCCCGACCCGAAAGTCGCCGCCGAATTGCAGGACAAGCTGATCATGCAGGGCCTCAAGGAAGTGACCATGCACGAGGTGGGCCACACGCTCGGACTACGACACAACTTCAAGGCCAGCCGCTGGCTGAGCTTGAAGGATATTAACGATCCCGAGAAGACCAAGAACGGTATGGTCGCCTCCGTGATGGACTACACCCCAACCAATATCGTTCCTAAAGAATGGAAACAGGGCGACTTCTACACAACCACCATCGGCCCCTACGATTACTGGGCAATCGAGTATGGTTACAAGCCACTCCCGGGCGGCCCGATGGGCGAAGTCGGTGAGTTGAAAAAGATCGCCTCAAGAAGCGGGGAACCGGCTTTGGCATATTCCACCGACGAGGATACCCGCGGTTTCGATCCCGATCCGGAGTCAAATCGATTCGATATGGGTTCCGACGCGCTTGAGTTCGCCCGGATGCGAGCCCAGATCGTTACCGAACTGATGCCGGGACTGGTCGACCGTATGGTCAAGGACGGCGACGACTACACGATCGCTCGCCGGGCGTTTAATGTCCTGCTGTCGCAGCAAGGCCAGGCGATGTTCTTCGCCGCCCGCAATATCGGCGGTTTGCAGACCAGCCGCAGCCACAAAGGCGACAAGGACGGCAAACCCCCTGTGACGCTGCTCGACGTCAAGACACAGCGTGACTCGCTGGCGCTACTGGAACAGAACGTACTCAGCGATAAGCCGTTCCAGTTCCCACCCGATATCTACAACAAACTGGGAACCTCCAACTGGTCGCACTGGGGTACCAACGAAGCGATGCGCAAAGATTTCGCGGTGCACGACGTGGTGCTCAGCTGGCAGGAACGGGTCCTCGATCAGGTTCTCTCCACCACGGTGCTGCGTCGCATTCACGACGCCGAGCTGAAGGTAGCGCCGGAAGCCGACGTGTTGACGACGGCGGAACTGATCGAACGAGTCACCAAGGCGGTCTTCGCGGAAGTGGAAGCCGTCAAGGAAGGCGAGTTCAACAATCGCAAACCGGCCATTTCCAGCTTGCGTCGCAACCTGCAGCGCACTTTCCTGAAGCGGCTCTCGAGTCTGGCGATGGGCCGAACCGGCGCCCCCGAAGACTGCCAGACGATCGCGTTCGCCGAACTAGGATCGTTGCATGCCCGTATCGAACAACTGCTCAAGAGCAACGTCAAGCTCGACAGCTATACGCGGGCCCACATGCAGGAATCGGCCAGTCGCATCCAGAAAGTGCTGGACGCCCGACTGATGTTGGCGGGTCCCTGATCGCAACCGAAACCGGCTGCGGCGGTCAGGATTACACCTCGACCAGAATCACGGGCTTCGATGTCTGTCGCGAACTTTCCGCGGGGCGCCAATTCCGCGCCCAGCGCTGCACGGGTTGTTCTACAAACCGATAGAACAAGACCGCCATCGATAGACTGCAGGCAAACGCAACCAGCATCACCGCGACGGCACGCCAGGGACTCGCCTCGACGAAACCGGCAAGCGACGTGGTCACGATCCAATTCACCAGGTAATGAATCAGGAACAGGCTGTAAGAAGTTCTTCCTAGCGGCATCAGGGGAACAGCAAGCCGATTGATGATCGGCGATCGCATCGTCAAGGCCAGCAAAATCACGGTCGCGACTGCCAGCGCCAGCCGCCAGCGAAAATCGACCGCCAGCGACAGGCCTTCCGCCAGGACCAGCATCGCAAACAGCGACGTCGAAAGAGAACGCTGCCACCAGAATGCCAGGCCTACGCCGAGCACCAACGGCGCCAGAAAATAGAACAGCATGCTGTCGCCGCTTGGATCCCGGTTCCAATCCCACGCCGACCAGATGCCTAATGGGAACAAGATCGCCATTACGATCTGCCCGGTCGCGATCTCCGGCCGTACTCGATCGCTCACCACGCGGCCCAGCGCGACGACCAGCAGATAAAGCGCGGCGAACTGCATGTCGATACAGAGATACCAGATGCCGGCCGAAATATTCCCGTAGCCGAGCAGATCCTGCAGGAAGAAAAGGTGCGCAATCAATTGGGGACCGCTGACCGACTCGATCAGCGGCGGATCAAAAGCACCGCTACGCGTCACCAGCGATGTGGCGAGCAGCATCGCCAGCATCGCGCCGCACGGCAATCCAATCCGCAGGTAGCGCCAGACGAAGGTCCGCATCGCGCCGCCGCTCCGCCGTTCGATGCGGATCGATGTCGCGAGCGCGAACCCGCCGATCACTAGAAATACGTACACGACCATCCTGGCATAGTCGTAAAGAAAGCGAATCGGTCCCAAGGCGACGTTTTCCGCGATGTCAGGCAGTGGCCCATACGCTGTCAGATGGTGCGCCACGATCAGACAGGCAGCCAAGCCTCGCGCCGCTTCAATCAGCGGAAGTCGGTCGGCGGCGGAGGCCGAAGCGGTAGAACAGGTCGCATCGGGTACAGTAGCAGCGACGCGGTCGGGAGCAGGTGCCGGGTCGGGAGCGGGAGCCGGGTCGGGAGCAGGTGCGCGGGCTGAGTCCGGGAATTGTTTGGGGACGGGCGCAGGGGCGACGGAAGCGGCAGCGTTGACAGCGGACATAGCACGCCTGATTTTTCGGGCATCCATGTCCCAAGTGAGGACTGTCCCATGTGAAGACAATCCGATTATTACGATTCTGTCAGCAGTTGAGCATAACGGAGGATTGCCGTGAATCAATACACGGCCGTTCAGCAGCCGAATGACCTTCGCCTTCGAGAAGCTCCTCGCCAAAAAAGTTCCACGGGTGTCCTGTCGTCCCGACTTGCAATCAAAACAGCTCTTCGCGTTAATTCGCGACGAGCTGTTTCTCATTGAGGAACAACGAGTTACGATGCTTTCGTGCGTTAATCCGCCGGTTCAAACGGATGACCGAATCTCGCAACTCTTCGCAATGCGCCGAGCGAGTTCTGACGCGGGAATGTGCGTCAGTTTCGTGCCGTCACCCGAGTGTCCTTGTTGAGAAGACCCCCCGCCTGGAACAAGAAGCCTTCAGCTTTTACAGGCGGCGGACGCAGCACCTCTTGCGCGCGGGCTTGGCCGAGTCCCACCACCGCCAGGAAAACCACGATCAGAATCCCTGTCGTTGAAAAGAGCATGTGGTGCATGAGAACCTCCAAGAGGTTGTTTCCGCGCCGAGCGTCCGGCGTCACCCGGCGGCGGCCAAGTACCTTCCATCCGGAATCCGCCCCGATCCGCCACTCTGCTGAGCCACTATTCGTCGCGGACTGCGGGATTCGTTCGCGGCCTCAGCGCATGCTTGAGCAGGTACACCACCCAACCGATGCCGCCGGTCACGAGAATCAGAAGGAGCCACGTCAGCTTGGCGTTAGGATTCGGGAACGGCCGCGAATACAGGTCTCGAATCGTGGCGACCAACACCACAAAGTTAAGGCCCAAGCCGAAAAAGTGCCATGGAAAGATCGCCAAGGGCGACACCTGAACACTACTCTCGAGCCGATACACCTGAAGGAAGAAGTATGGCACGTACAGAAACATGTTGAGCAACGCAACCACGACGAGTGCTTTCTCAGCTCGGTTCATGGAATGTCGCCCCAAGGCTCGATCCAGCCCTGTAACGACCAAGGTAACCCGGCGGCGGCCAGAAACCTCTGCTACTTGAAAACACCCGATCCGCCGCTCGGGTTGACCGCCTTGTTCGCCGATCATTTGTTGTGACGGCGTCCCGTCCAAGGCAGACCGTAGAAGAATCTGTGAGCATCGTCCAGCGTCTTGGCACGGTATGGCGTACCCGTCGCCACAATGTACTGCCGGATTGCCTTGAGAGTTTGCAAGTTCGCGTCACGGTGACGATTGAACGAATCCACCGGAAGCCGGCTCGCCTCCGGATGCCATGGAGGGGCAGTAGCCGCATCGACGGTTGTCATGAATGTGATTGCGGCGTCAAGCGCCTCCGTTTGAAGGGTGGCGAGACCGCGCATTTTGTTGTTGCTCCACCAAGTCTTTAGCGATCCCTTGGCGTCGGCCGGATAGAGCCCAAATTGCGTGCGTGTAATCACATGGAGTTCCGGTTCGTAGGCGAGCAGCTTCTTTGCTGCGATCCACTTGCACGCCTCGGAAACCGTAACGTTGTTGTCAATTTCGGAATTTGTCGAAAACGAGTAACGGTCATCGCCTTCGTGGGCAAGCAACAAGTCCATCGCGGCTTCCTCTTCGGCCAGCAATTCCTTTACCGCGAGATAGACGGGAACCTGAAGCGACCGATCATAGTCCTTCGGAAACGTGATTGTTTGATCCTCGCCACGACGCGCATTTCCACGGACTTCAGGCGCTTGGTTCTTCGAGGCCAGCAAATCGATCAAGCTCTCAATGCGTTTCGTCCGATCGCGGTCGCTACGCTCATCCGCTCGCAAGATGGCCCCAAATTCCACCAGGAGCACAACGGCCGGAATCATCAGCAGGTATCTTGGAAGGCGCATTTGTTGCGTTTCGGCGAACTTGTAATTCTGCCGCCGAGGAAGCGCCGTCGTAATTAATTACGATGGCGACTCCGGCGGGATAAGACGCAGTCGAAACGCCTATAAATCTAGGGCCGAAGTATCGGCAAGTCAATCATTTGCGGCCAGTCGTCGCGTTTGACCCTGCGGCATTATTCGAGCGGCATGATCCCGCGGCCGTCGGTCCCGCGAGCCGGAGCCTGCGGCGTTATCGGATGCAATCTGGCGGCATAATCCGCTACGTCCCAAAGGCAAATTCCAGTTCCATCAGAGGCAAAACACACCAAGATTCAGTCTGCACGTGTCTGCCGCCTGGGAAACACTCGCGTGACGGATTGCGATTGCCTAAAATGGTCAGCGTGGCAAATTTCCAATACACGACTGATACCACCGCAGATGCAATCGAGGTGCAGTTGGCCTGCTTGCGCCGATTGAGTCCTCAAGAGCGTTTGCAGAAGACGTTGAACATGTCACGACGTGTGCGAGACATGGCAATGAATGCAATTCGACGAAGGCATCCAGATTTGGGGGACGCGCAAGTCCGTTGGATGTTTATTGAGCTGACCTACGGGAAATCTCTTGCCGACGACTTCCGTCGGTGGTGCTCGGAGCGAGCTGGGTGAGCAATTCGGATGACTTGATCGATGCGCTGGTACCCGTGGTCGAAGCGTTTCAGAAGCTCCGGATTCGACACTACGTGTGTGGCAGCATCGCCAGCTCGTTTCACGGCGCCCCGCGAACCACCATGGATGTTGACGTCGTCGCCGAGCTGAGCGAGGATCAGATCTCTGAATTCATGAGTTGCTTCGGTGACCAGTTCTATCTGAGCGAAGCTGCCGTGCGAGACGCTGTGAGGCGGCGATCCTGTTTCAATCCGATTCACCTTCCGTCGTCATTCAAGGTGGACGTCTTCATTAGTCGAGAGCGTCCTTTCGACGTCGAATCGATGAGGCGCGCCACGCTGGAGAGTCTTGGGGAATCCCCGTCAGTGCAAGTCCCAATCGCCACGGCTGAAGATACGATCATCAGCAAACTGGAATGTTTTCGATTGACGGATGAGAGTTCGGAACGCCAATGGGATGATGTTTCCCGATTACTCAAGCTGCTCGGGAACGCTGCTGATTTCACTTATCTTCGTCGTGCGGCCGAATCGGTGGATGTCGAGGATTTGCTGGAACGACTGATTACGGAAATCGGAAAATAGGAAGCAGGGCGTTTGTCGCTCCGCGTCGGCTCAGGCGCCTTGTCTTCTTTCGATGAGCCATTACTCGGGCCCCAAATCGCGAACCACGCCTTCAGGTTTCAGGCAAGGCTCGTCATGACCATGTAGGCCCAATTACTGATCAGCGTGTTCACGGGCGTGGATAAAGAACAGACGCCTCCCTTGTCGACTTGCGGTCGTCTGGAGCCATTTCTGGTATCCAGAGTCGGTTCAAACATTGGGTGGCAGGTATTGCCGTATGCCGACTATGTGACGTAACTTGTTTCCTGGGAAGGCATTGCCGGGCTCGAATCTCGTCGCCCGTTTCTCGGTTCGCGACGCTGTGGTCTGACGCCGGCAATCGAGCGGCTGGATAGAGCTGGCAGTGCCGGGCCGCGCTGTCAAATTGCACTTGCGATCGTGAAATTGATTTTTTTTCGATCGAACTGCGCCCTTCGCCAGCCATTTACGCTGGATGAGTCAGAGGAGTATTCCGATGAACGAACTTGACCTGTTTGCCGCCGCTATTGCCTTGACCGATCCCGTGGAACGCGCCGCCCTGTTGGAGCGTGAATGCAAGGACCGTCCCGAATTGCGAGTGCGGATGGAAGCGCTACTCGGCGCCGCGGCGGCATCGCACTCTCCGATCGACGGCCCGGTCGCCGTGTTCGAGCGCACGCGCGAGTTCACTCCTCAGCCCTCCGGCGCAGAGGGGCCGACCACGGGCTATCGCGGCCCAGGTGAGCAAGCGGGGGCGGTCATCGCGGGTAAGTACACCCTCGGGGAGGTGATCGGCGAAGGGGGAATGGGCAGCGTCTGGCGGGCGAAGCAGACCGAACCCGTGAAACGCTTCGTGGCCGTGAAGCTCATCAAAGCGGGCATGGACTCGAGGCAAGTACTGGCGCGGTTCGACGCCGAACGTCAGGCACTGGCGCTCATGGATCACCCCAATATCGCCAAGGTGCTCGACGGCGGCCTGCACGAGCATCGACCGTTCTTCGTCATGGAACTGGTGAAGGGCACTCCGATCACCGATTACTGCGATACGAACAAATTGACGCCGCGACAGAGACTCGAACTGTTCGTGCAGGCGTGTCAGGCGATCCAGCACGCGCATCAGAAGGGGATCATCCACCGGGACATCAAGCCATCGAACGTGCTGGTGGCGCTATACGACGACAAGCCGGTGGTGAAGGTGATCGACTTCGGCGTGGCCAAGGCGACTGGCGGCACGCTCACGGAAACGACGATCGACACGGGCTTCGGCGGGGTGGTCGGCACGCCGCAGTATATGTCGCCTGAGCAGGCGACGTTCAACAACATTGACATCGACACCCGCTCGGATGTTTATGCCCTGGGAGTGTTGTTGTACGAACTGCTGGCCGGCAGCCCGCCGTTTTCCGGCGAGGAGCTGAAGAAGAAGGGATTCCTCGAAATCCTGCGCGTCGTGCGTGAGGAAGAACCGCCGCGCCCGAGCACCAAGCTCTCCACCGCCGACGCCCTGCCTTCGCTCAGTGCCAATCGCGGCACGGAGCCGAAGAAGCTGACGGGCCTGCTGCGGAACGAACTCGACTGGATCGTGATGAGGGCGCTGGAGAAGGACCGCACCCGGCGTTACGAGACGGCCAACGGTTTCGCGGCGGACGTGCTACGGTATCTGGCTGGAGAGCCGGTGCTGGCCCACCCACCGAGTGTTGGCTACCGATTGCGAAAGTTTGTTCGGCGGCACAAAGGAGATGTGTTTGCGGCAGGTCTGGTCCTGTTGACGCTGGTGGGTGGAATCATCGGTACGACCTGGGGGCTGATCGACGCGGATCGCGCCCGGCAGGCGGAGGAGGGGCAACGGAAAATCGCCGAAGCGGAAAAGGCGAAGGCCGAGGATCGTGAGCAGCAGGCGATTGAGGCGGTGAAACGCTTCCGAGACGCAGTCGCCAATAACCCCGGTCTCAAAAACGATCCGTCTCTGGGACCCTTGCGCCAGACGCTCCTGCAAGAGCCGCTGACGTTTTTCAAGAGCCTGCGCACTCGCCTCGAGGCGGATAATGACGCGAGTGTGAAGTCGCTGGCACGACTCGCCGACGCCAGTTTCGAATTGGGCTTGCTCAGCGATCAGATCGGCGACAAGCAGGATGCCCTGGCCGCTTTCCAGGAAACGCTGGCGATCAATCAGAAGCTGGTTGAAGCCAACCCCACGGATACTCCCTTCCAATTGGGCCGAGCCTCGACCTACAACGCCATTGGCGTATTGCTCACGGACACGGGCAAGCCTGAGGAAGCACAGCAAGCGCTCGAAAACGCCCTGGCGATTTGGCAAAGACTGGCCGACGCCGACCCCGGCAATATGCTGCTGCAAGAAAAGTTGGCGATGACCCACAACAACATCGGAAACTTGTTCGATGAGTCCGGGACGATGGCCGCGGCTTTGAGCGCCTGTGAAGCGGCAGAAGCGATCCGTCGGAAGCTAGCCGACGCTAACCCCGCCGTCGTTGAATACCAGAAGGCACTGGCAACGTCTCGGAGCAACAGGGGACGCCTTCTCGCCAATATCGGCAACCCGGCCGAAGCCATCAAAGCACTCAATTCGGCGCGAGAAATCTTGGAGAATCTGGTCGACGCCAACTCGAAGGACTCCGACATCCAACGGTATCTCGCCGTCATTCACTTCAACAGCGCTCTGGTGTTTGAGAGAACCAGGCGGTCGGCGGCCGCTCTGGCTGCCTACGAAACTTCAAGAGCAATCTATCAGCAACTGACCAAGGCTCATCCCACGGTCAGCGACTACCAGCACGGTCTGGTGGTGACAAACCAGGGAATCGCCCTCTTGCATGCCGAGATGCGAAAGCCGGCGGCGGCACAGCAAGCGTACCAGGCGGCAATTGTGGCCTGCCAGAAGCTGGTCGATGCCAATCCCACGGTCACCGATTTCCAGGTTGAGCTGGCAAGCATCCACCATAATCAAGGCATTTTGCTGCAGAACACCGGGAAACTGGACGAGGCCAAGAAGGAGTACGAAACGGCTTTGGATCTCCAAGAGAAGTTGGCGCGTGCGCAGCCTGAGGCCCCCAGACTAGCGAGCCATATGGGAGCATTTCTCAATGATCTGGCGACCCTTGAAAAGGCCGCGGCGCGATTCGCGAATGCCCGTGAACGGCTCCGTGAGGCCGTCCAATGGCAGCAAAAGGCGCTCGAAATCAATCCCGAACACCCGACCTATCGTCAGTTTCTTTGCAATCATTACGCGAACCTCATTGACGTCTGCAACGCCCTGCAAGATACCGAGGGCGCGACCGAGGCGGCGAACCGATTCAATGCCCTGCATGCCCTGGACCCGTCATGGAAGGCGATGGACGATCGGCTTCAGGCAGTGGTCGGCGGCGACCCGCCGCAGGACAACGCGGAACGGCTGAAGCTGGCCGAGCACGCCGCGGCTTCGAAGCGATATGCCCAAGCGACCAAGCTCTTCGCGGAGGTGCTGGAATCAGACCCGGAGTTCGCCGAATCCCACGTTCTCCGCTTCAATGCCGCCTGCACCGCCGTGCTCGCTGGTGTGGGCAAGGGACAACAAGCACCTGCACTCGATGACGCTGCCATGGCGCAACTACGGGCTCAGGGGTTGCGGTGGCTTGAGGAAGCGCTCGCTTTCTTTGATAAGCGGCTCGATTCGGCCGACAATCGCCAATACTCTGCCATCGCTGATGCACTTCAGTATTGGAGGCAATGTCCCGATCTGGCCAGTGTGCGCGTCGAACGAGATCTGTCCCGACTTCCGGTAGAAGAGCAGCAGATGTGGCGTGTCTTCTGGGCGAAGGTTGATACAATGCTCTCGGGGTTTCGCCTCGGCCACAAAGAGAACAGCCATGATTGAAGCCGGGAGCCATTTACCCGCGCTGTTTCGATGGAGGGCTCGCGAGCCCGCGAAGAGCGCCGGCAGAGTTCCGAGGGAGGTGGGGCGTGAGCGAATATCAATATGTGGTCTTCCAGGCGGTTGACGGTCCGCTCAATGACAAGCAGCTACAGTTCGCGCAGCGACAATCGACGCGCGCCGAAGTGTCCCGATGGTCGCTGTCCGTCGAGTACCATTACAGTTCCTTCCGCGGCGATGTCGATGGCCTGCTCCGAAACGGCTACGACGTTTACCTGCAATTCACGAGCTACGGCAGCCACGAACTCAAGCTGCGTTTGCCGCGCGGAATGCCCTTCCCCAAAGGCATCTGGTCGAACTATGTTGACGGAGAACGTCTTCTTTGGAAGAGTGATGCCAAGGGCAGCGGCGGAATCCTGACTCTTCATCCGTATCAAGATGCGAGCGATTTTATCGGGGTGTGGGATGCGCAAAAGTACCTCGAAGCAGCCGTCTATGTTCGCGAGCGTTTGATAAGCGGCGACTTGCGAGCCCTGTACTTGCTTTGGTTGGCTGCGGCCGGCGACGATTACAATAATCCCGAGGAAGCGATCGAGCCGCCCGTGCCCCATGGCATCGCTGAATTGGCAACGCGAGGAGGTGGGATCTTGACGTTTTTCGGGCTCGACCCGCTCTTGCTCGTCGCTGCCGGGAAAGACCTGAAGCCCGCTCCTCCGGATGCAACTCAGGATCATGCCGCCCGATGGGTCAACACGCTCGACCCGCAGCGAGCAAAAGACATTCTGCTGCGGTTCTTGATCGGCGACACGGCCGGCGAGAAATCCCAAATACTCGCGACGATCCGCGAAGCGCAGACTTCCGGCGGCTGGCCGACGAGCGACAAGCAGCGAACCTTCGGCGATTTGTTGAAGCAGACCGAGGCTCTGCGAGTCGAGGAAGAAGCAAAGCAAACGCGTAAGGTCGAGGCCAAAGCCAAACGCGAGGCGGCAAAGGTCGAGCAAGAACGGGCCGATCGATTGAAGAAGATGCTCAAAGACCCGGACAAGTTCCTGAGCGAAACGGAACGGCTCGTCGATGCCGGTGGAACCCGCAACTTCAAGGCGGCCGCTGAAATTCTCTTCGATCTACGCGAGGCTCTCGGCGGCGACGAGGGCAACAAGGTTGCCTGCCGTCACGCGGCGAAGCTGGCCAAAAAGCACCCCACGTACAGTCATCTGAAAAGTTCGCTTCGGAAGCGCGGGCTGATTGAATAGCCTCCATCATCACCTCGTATTCCCCGGCAAATCAGGTTCTGTTCCAAATAGGGGTTCTCGCAAAGGCGCAAAGGAATTTTTCATGCGCGGAGTGGTGGGGGCTTCCAGCCCCCGCCGAATCGGAACTGGCGGAACGGAAAATCGAACTGCGAATCCCGACGCATCGCCTCCCACCCCGATCGGATCCACATCGGCGGTGGCTGCCTCCGATTGCCCCTGGCTTGTCCAGGAGATTGGCTTACGGCCGGACGCCGTCGGGCAACGTCAGTTCGTTATGTTTGGTTGCCACGACTTCGGCGGGCGTTCCGGAGTCCCAGGACGTCGGCGCCTGCTTACCCTCCAAATACAGCGATTCCATCGGCCCCCACACCACGTCCACTTTGTCGGTGAACAGGTCGCCGATCAGTAGATCCGTGATCTTGCCACGCAATTCGGGGTAGTTACGGACAAAATTGCCGAAACTGAACCCCTCGTAGTACTCGCAGACCAATCGTCGCATGCGGTCGATACCCTGGTTCAGCAGCGGCCCCCAATGGCCCAAGCGGGCGGCCGATGTGTCGCCGCTGCGAAGTCCGTCGCAGATCGCATCCGCAGCCATTTCTCCCGACTTCAATGCCAGCAGCACACCCGACGAATACAGCGGATCCAGAAATCCAAATGCGTCGCCGATCACGACCCAGCCATCTCCCGCCACGCGCTCGGATCGATACGAGTAGTCGCGCGTCGCAAAGTAACCCGTGATCCGCCGTGCCGACGCCACCCGCTCCGCAACCGCCGGGCAACGTTCAACCTCCTCGTTGTAGATCTGCTCATGGCTGCCGCGGCCCTTGAACAGGTAATCGAACGGCGCGACGACGCCGACACTGACCCGATTGTCGTGCAGCGGAATGTACCAGAACCAGCCCAGACGATTGGACGTCTGTAAAACCATCGTGGCACCCTCGTCCTTGCCCGAATCTCGGTAGGCGCCCTCCCAATAGGTCCATACCGCTCCCTTGTTCAAGAGCGGATCCCAGACGCGCATTTTCATCTTGTTCATCATGATGCCAGTCTGACCACTGGCATCGACAATGACTTTGGCGAATAGATCGCGCGTTCCACCGTCCGCGTCCTGGATCCGCACTCCCACGGCTCGCTCGCCATCCATCAATACGTCCAGCACGCGTACGCCTTCCTGGGCATCGACGCCGTGCTCGCGAGCGTTATTCAACATCATCATGTCAAACTCGCTGCGAACCACCTGCCAGGTCTGGGAACATTCGTGAGGCTTATTGTCCCAGAAATAGAACGGAGCCGACTGTTTTCCGCTGGACGTGACGAATTGCACGCTGTATTTCTTCACAAAGCGGCTTGCTTGCATCTTCGGCAGCATGTTCAGCCGCTTGAGTACCCAGTACGTCTCGGGAATCAGCGATTCGCCGATATGAAATCGGGGAAACCGTTCGCGCTCCAACAACCGCACACGGAAGCCCTGCTGCGCGATCAGGGTTGAGGCAGTGGATCCCGCTGGGCCGCCGCCGATCACGATCACATCCAGTTCGTCGAGCGACTCACCCATTCCGTCCCGCTTCGCATCCGCAATCATGATGGTCCTACCTTCGATTTTCGTCCCGCTGGAAACCGTGAAACCTGATCGAGTCGACAAGGATCCGCGTCGCGCGACGCGGGCATTCGACTACGGATTCTACCCGGGTAATCTTATCCGCCGGGAAATTACTTGTCCAGACAACTATCGTCCGGACGGTTTCAGGGGGCGGGATCCGGTTCGACCTTCCACCGGTTTCGCAGGGCATCGATCGACTCGGCCGAACCAAGAAACACCCGCTCGGGAAAGGTCCTGCGCTCCAGAATTTCGCGGTAGATCAGCGCCTCCCAATACTTGCTGGAATGGAAGCCGGCCAGGTACTGCAGCCGCAGATTGCGGTCCCGGTTGCGTTCCGCTGCCGCCAGCCACTCCGCCAGGTCTCGTGCTGAACCGGCGTAGGTGCTCAACAGGTCGTGGACCGAATTCAACCCGACCTCGGTCAACGATTGGCCAGCCGGGCCGTATTCCGGCAGTGTCATGCGAGCGATCATTTCGTCGATTCGAATTTCTACCGGATCCTCTTGTCCGAGCAGCACGACGTCATAGCCGGATCCGCCATGGTCATTGCCCCACACGGTCCCTTCGGGAAACAGGTCGAAAAATGTCGCGAACTCACTCTGCACTACCGCCAGACTGCTCTCGTACAGCGGCACCCATTGCGAGATCATTCCGCCCGGCTTGAGCCGTCGCTTGCAAAGCTCGAAATACTCCCGCGTGTACAAGGTCGCCGCGCCTTTGACCCAAGGATGGATTGGGTCCGACGTGATGATGTCGAATTGCTCGCGGCAGGTCAGCACGAAATGGCGCGCGTCGTCATAAACGATTTCCACTCGAGGGTCGTTAACGACGTTATAGTTCTGCAAAGCGAAATAGGGGGCCACATGCCGCGGAATCAGCGGTTCCAGTTCGCAGATCACCACGCGCTCAATGCTCGGATGGACCAGGAAGGAACCGGCGGTCACACCTGCGCCGCAGCCCACGACGAGCACCGACTTGGGCTGGCGATGCAGCAATGCCGGAATATGGCCCAGCATCCTTTGCAACCGCATGTCGGCGGGAATGCTGGAGGCTTCGACCTTGCCGCTGACATGAAACGACAACGACTGATTGTAATCTTGACTGACTGCAACCGAAGAACTTTTTCCCTCGCCGCTGTACAGAAATTGATAGCGCCCCCTAAGTTTCACCAGATATCGTCCAAGGCCGATGAATTCGCCGGTTGTCGGCGGCACCAGGGGCACCAGCGCCGCAGGCATTGCCAGCATGACGATGACGGCAATCACTCGCGGTCGACACCAGGCACGCAGCCAGCTCGAAGAGTTTGCCGAGGGTCGCGTGGAAAGCCACCAGGGAATTGCCGCTAAGATTGCGGCGAGCAGTGCGATCACCACGATCGCTCGCTGTGCGTTTTGCGTCCCGAATTGCGGCACGATCAGGTCACTGAACAGCAGGGCACCGACGATGGCCCCTACCGTGTTGGCCGCATAGACGCCGCCAACCAGCTTGCCGGGGTCGTGTCCGTCTCGAGCGGCCGCGGCCAATGCCAACGGAAAGCTGGCACCCCAGAGACAGGACGCGGGAAGCACCACCCACAGGCATCGCACGAGATCGACTTGGAATTGCAGCCATGGATCGATGGTCAGTATTGGGTCAATCGGCCAGAAGGCGACCGACTTAGCGAGCTGCAGCGCGGCCCACGATACCGCGGCCGCCAGCAGCCATTGGCAGCAGGCCAGCTTGGCCGCCGCGTTCTTCGACCGGGCCATACCCGCACCGACACTGCTGCCAATTCCTAAGCCCAGCAGGAAGACCGCCAGGATCACGGAGAATGTGTAGACCGTGCCAGCCAGCAACAGCGACAGGAGTCGTGTCCATACGACTTCCGCTCCCAAAGCGCCAAGTCCCGACAGTCCAATCGCCAGCAGAATCCAGGTTGGGGAATAAGGCGCGACGGATGGCGGGAGCTGGGAAGCCACTTGGGAAGGAGACTCAAGATCCCGAGCGCCACTGCTGGCATCCGACCGTGGATGGGTATTCGCTGGCGACTGGGGCTTGGACATCGATCGCGCCAGCAGGAAACCGAGCGCCGCCACCGAAAAGTTGATGCCGACCGCAACGAACGTCGCGATCTGCATGTCATAGACACGCAGCAAGTAGAATCCGGCCAGCAGGCAACCGAACACGGCGCCGGCAATGTTGCCGCCGTAAAAGAATCCAAGCCACGCCACTCCCTGAGGAGTTGCTCGAACTCCCCGCGCGACCGCCGGCAACGTCGCGCCCATCAGGAACGTCGGTGGCAGCAAACAGACACTGCAAACCAGCGCCCGCAACGCAAATCCCATCTGCCCGCTGGTGGCATTGGCTACGTAGATGGCATCGACGATCGGCACCAGACCAAGTTCGAGTAACCCGCAGACACCGATTCCCAATTCCAGCCAAGCGTAGACCCGCATCGGATGCGACGCCGTGCCGACCAACCGGGCAAGGCAGAGGCTGCCAAGGCACATTCCTCCCATGAACGTCGCCAGCAGAATTCCCAGGGAAATTGCCGATGAGCCGATAATGAACTGCAACAGCTGGAACCAGACAATTTCGTAAATCAGTGCCGCACAACCACTGCCGAAGAACAATACGACCACGATCGGCAAGATATTCCGACGGGAATCGCCCATCGACGTCGGACCAGATGCAGCACTTGTTTCCGGCAAAACACCGATTCCAGTCGTAGCGAGTGACCGCGGTACAGCAGGCTAAATTCTACGACCGCCGCATCGGCTCACAAGTCCACTCGTCGACTTTGCCGCCGGACCGCCGAGCCACCCGGCACCCACCCGGCACCCACCCGGCAACCGCCAGTCAGCTACTCTTTGCGTGGACCGATCAGCGAACGAGATCGAGTGCCGGCCGTATTATCGTGCTGCTGAAACAAGGGGAGGAATTCAGCATATCCCTCCCGTTCCAGGTTGGCTTTGGGGATAAACCGCATTGCGCAGGAATTGATGCAATACCGCATCCCACCGCGGTCGGCCGGGCCGTCATCGAACAGATGGCCCAAATGCGAGTCGGCGTGCTTCGATCGGACCTCGACCCGCGGCATCGCTTCCTTCCGGTCTTCGCGATAGACCAGGGAATCGGGGCGTAACGGCTTGACGAATGACGGCCAGCCGGTGCCAGAATCAAATTTGTCGAAGGAAGCGAACAAAGGCTCACCGGAAACGACGTCAACATAGATCCCCGGCGAATGATGGTTCCAATAGGCATTATGGAAAGCCGTTTCCGTTTCGTTGTTCTGTGTCACTCGGAATTGCGCCGGTGTCAGGCGGCGGCGAAGCTCGTTCAACCCGGGTTTCTTGAACTCCTCCCAACGCTTCTTCGGCCGATCGACAGGCTGGGCTTCGTCATCGACTGCTTTTTCCGGGTCAGGAAACGCGCCGGGCAACGTCAATTCATTCGCTCGATCTCCCCAGTATTTGGCCACGAACTCGTCGCGGCCACAGGTCGAGCGGTACGAACTGTAGGCCAGGGGATTCTTCAACCGGTAGTCCTGATGATATTCTTCCGCCGGCCAGAATACGGCTCGATTCAAAATCGGTATTGTGATCGGTCTTTTGTAGACCTTCATTTCGTCGAAGGCGCGAATGACACGTTGAGCTTCCGCCCGCTCGACTTCGTTTGCCACATAAATGGCCGGCGCATACTTCGTGCCGCGATCGATGAACGAGCCGCCTTTATCGACGGGGTCGACATGCTTCAGTAGAAACTCGACGAGCCCGGCAAAGGTCACTTTTGTCGGATCATACTTCACCAGAATCACTTCCCGGTGGCCGCCGGAGGAATATGTCGTATAGGTCGGATTACGCGATTTCCCGCCGCCATAGCCGACCTCAACGCCGATCACACCTGGTGCCTTTTCAAAATCGGTCTGGGCGCTCCAGAAACAGCCCGCGGCAAACATCGCGGTCGCTTCTTCTCGACCATTTGTCCGTTCGTTCAGTGTTTCTTCGTCGGACCGGCCGGGATCGTCGCCGCCGCGTTCGGGCCCGCCGAGACCTGGCGGCTGCCCAGGTTGCTGTCCCGCAACAGGTCGTTTCACCGGGTCGGCAAGAGCGACAACGAATGCGACGGCGGCCAACGCCGCTACCAGGATGCGGCAGGACAGCAGCATCGTCCACCGCGTAGCAGGAGTAGAGAATTGCATTGCAGCCTCCAACGGGCCCCCAAAGTGCACTTCGCCAGGCCAACCGCATCGCTTGATCAATTATTATTGGCGCACCGGTTTTTCCAAGGCAAGTCAGAATTTGGGTGTGCCCGACAGCTGGATCCCCGATCCAGCGGGCTGTTCCGAGGCACGAAACGGAAACGGATGAACCCACTTCCGGGCCGGAACCACTCCTCATGCTTGACTTCCGCCGACGGCGCCGTTCAATTCAGCGCAGCTCTAAATCACTGCGGGCAAAGAACTTCAAGGAGTTTTGTCGTGAAGCGCGTGTTGCTCTGTATCGTCTTGCTGCTGTCCGGACGGCCGCTGTTCCCGTTGTGTTCATCGCACGCTGCGGAAGAACTGCCTCGGGCGACACCCGAATCCCAAGGTATTTCCTCCAGCGCCATCCAGGACTTCATCGAAACTGCCGATGCGACGATCGACGGGCTGCATAGTTTCATGCTGCTCAGAAATGGACGGGTGGTCTGCGAGTGCTGGTGGGAGCCATACGCTCGGGAGACCCGTCATGAGTTGTATTCCTTGAGCAAGAGTTTCACCTCCACTGCGGTTGGGCTTGCGATCGCCGAAGGCCGTTTGAGTCTCGACGACGAGGTTCTCAAGTTCTTCCCGGAGGACGCGCCTGCCGAACCCAGCCGCAACTTGCGGGCCATGCGCGTTCGGGACCTGCTGATGATGTCCACGGGACATCAGACCGAGCCGCGTCTCAACGGCAGCGATACCACCTGGGTCAAAGCGTTTCTTGCACACGATGTCGCGCACAAACCGGGCGCCCATTTCATGTACAACACTCCCGCCACTTACATGCTTTCAGCGATTGTTCAGAAGCAAACGGGAGAGACGGTTCTCGATTATCTACGCCCACGGTTGTTCGAGCCGTTGGGCATCATCGATCCCACTTGGGGCACCTGTCCCCAAGGTATTACACTCGGCGGTTACGGGCTCAACGTGCGCACGGAGGATATTGCTCGATTCGGTGAAATGTATCGCAATGAAGGTCGAGTCGGCGAACGTCGCATCCTGCCGTCAGATTGGATACGGCAGGCTACCGCGCGGCAGACTTCCAATGGCAGCAATCCACAAAGTGATTGGGACCAAGGGTACGGATTCCAGTTCTGGCGCTGCCGCAACGGCGGCTATCGGGGTGACGGAGCTTTCGGACAATATTGTATTGTCATGCCCGAGCACAACGCGGTGATTGCGATCACCGCGGGTGTCAAGGACATGCAGGCCGTGCTGAATCTGATCTGGGATAAGCTGTTGCCGGCCATGCAGCCGGCCACGCTGCCGCAGGACGACGTCGCCCTGCGGCAACTGACGCAGCGTCTGAACCGCCTGCAGATTCCGTTGGCGAAGGGGTCCAAGACAGTGGCAGTTGGCAAACAGTACTTTGGCAGGCCCTATCGTCTCAGTAAGAACAATCGCCAGTGGAATTCGATTGGAATGGAACTCAACGGAGACGGCAATATTGTCCTGGCGATGCAGGTCGGTGATATGTCCCAGAAACTGATTTGCGGCCATGATTCATGGGTCAAGGGCAAACTGGCTTGGGGGGGACAGTCCGAACAGTCCGTCGCCGCGAGCGGCGGATGGACAGACGACCAGACATTCGCGGTCAGAATCTGTGCCTACGAGACGCCTTATTGCACCACTTTGAAGCTGAAGTTCATTAACGACAGGGATCTCGAAATCGAAACGCAAACCAACGTATCGTTCGGCCCCACGACGCAACCGAAAATTACGGGAACACTCGACAGTTCGCCCTGAACCAAGCGCCGGATCAGATTTCGATCCCGCCGTGGACGGCATGCCGTTTTCACGCGATCGGATTCCGGGAGAGGACCTGGCAAGCCTGTAGGGTGGGTCGAGGTACTCCGAGGCCCACCAGAACTCCCAGGTATTTCCTGGGAGAGGGGAGTACAGGTTCGTTGCGCGCAACGGCAACTCTCATCGTTTGCGCCTCAATTCTGTAATCTCGCCGCCATTTTTATCAGCCCCCCGTTCCCCGTTCCCCGTTCACGCTTCGGCCAGCAAACGATCGAGTGCCTGCCGAATGATGTGGGCGCTGGCGCGCAATTGGGTAGTCTCGCCGTCACTCAACGGCAATGGAAACGTTGCCAGTACACCGTCGCCGCCGACGAGTCGGGGGAGGGCGAGCGTGACATCTTGGATGTCGACGATTTCTGCGGCTTGGGCGCATACGGTGAGGATCGACCGCTGATCGTGGAGAATCACGTCGACGATTCGGGCCAACGCGCTACCGATGCCGTAGTAGGTAGCCCCTTTGCCCTGGATGATGGCATAGGCAGCGCGGCGGACTTTTTCGTCGATTGCCGTACGCACCGCATCGCTGATTTTGATCCCGCGGAGTTCGGCCATCGCTTCCAGCGGCATACCGCCAATCGTGACCAGGGACCAGGTCAATACTTCGGAGTCGCCGTGTTCGCCGATCACGTAGGCGTGCACATGGTGGGAGTCGACGCCGAAGTGGTTGCCGAGCAAGCTGCGGAACCGGGCGGTATCGAGCGTCGTGCCGGAACCGAGGATTCGCTGGGGAGGGACGCCTGACCGCGCGGCGATGCGGGTGGTGAGATGCGTCATGATGTCGACGGGGTTCGTGGCCACGACGAGCACGGCGTCGGGCGCGTATTGAAGAATCGCGGGGATCACGTCGTTGAAAACGGCCGCATTGCGCTGTAACAGTTGCAGTCGTGTTTCTCCTGGTTTCTGTCCGACGCCGGCGCAGACCAGCACCACGCGACAACCGGTCAGATCGGCATAGTCGCCGGCGCGAATTTCCAGGGGGTGAGCGAACGGAACCGAATGGCGGATATCGTCGGCCTCGGCGGCGGCACGCGACACATTCCGATCGACCAGCACGAGTTCACGACCGACTCCTTGCATGACAAGCGCATAAGCGGCGGTCGCACCCACAAATCCGCTGCCGACGATTCCGACCTTCATCGAAGAGTACCTTTCCGTTTTTGATCTCGCCGCCGTTGCCGCAGGCCGAGCGGTTCCATGGAACGATGAACTGCGTTTTCAGGCTACCTTTCGGTCGTCGCGCTTGGCCAGCTTTTTCAGTCGTCGGCGTTCGGCGCGGGTAAGCCCGCCGGAGTCGGCATCGGAGTCGTCATCCTGGTCGCCGGAATCGGTTGCAGCAGGCGGGGGAGGGTTGGGTCTGGCGATTGCGTTATTTGTTGATTTGAGCTGCAGCACCGGTTTGCGCGAGAGGCCCGCTCGCTCGGAACTGGCAGCGGCAGGCTGTCCGCCCACGCTGGCCGGCGAGCGCGTGGTTTTTGTTGGTTGATCGTCCAGATCGGATCGCCGGCTGGCGACCGCGGCACCGGCCGATACGGCCGACGAATCGGTTTTCGGGTGGCCCTCATCCGCTGCGCGCTTTTCGCCGGCCTCCGTGGAATCGGTGGCGTCGGCGGACTTGCCGGCGCGCGACGTTCTGGCTCTTCGACGGGCAACGCCACTGATCTGCAGCAACCCCTGGGCATCTAGATAGACGTGGCGACCGAAGATCATGATTGTCGCCAGTAGAAAGACCTCCGCCGCCAGGCGACACGAAGCGGTGATCAGAACTCCATAGCGCGGCGATTGCAAAGGTAACCAGCCGATGTGGCTCAGCCCCGCGGCACCATAGGCAATCGACGCGGCAAGTGTGGCCAGCAACGCGGCGCGGCTGGGACGAACTTCGATCGCCAGGCGTGTCAAGCAGAGTGTCGCCAGCAGGCTGACCAGTGCCCAACACAATCCGTGCGTCTGCGCGACCAACGCGGAATCCGGCAGCACCCTGCGAATCCCGATTCGCACCGCATCAAACGCCAGATGATGAAAACCGGTTGAAACGTCCATGCTGGCCATGAACAGGATCAGAGCCGCTGAGATCCAGACTCGATAGCGCGCATGGAAATCGTCGGTCTTGTGCCGCCGCATTGAAAATATCACCAGCGACAAGATGCCCGCCCAACCGAGCATCGCTGACGACAGCCATCGCGATAGACTGCCGGGGGACTGCGGATTGATCAGTGCCGCGGCGTCCGCGTCCAATTCGGCGGCCCACGATTCCGAATAGGCGTGTACCAAACCCAGCACGATGATCAAGACAACGAGTATTGACAGGGCCAACAACTGCACCCAGCGCCGCAGCGGGATCAGGTCGGTGACCCGCGGCTGATTCTCCGCCAGCGCCGATTCCGAATAGGTGCGGCCGCTTCGAGCTGCCGATCGGGAGCGGCGGGTAACGGCCGGTTCCGTCGACTCGTCGGCGACCCCTTCCGTTTCCTCAAGGAGAACCCGGCGGCGGCGTTGATTGGCGGGAGCGCTGCGGCGATAGTCCATGGAGCTGTTCAATTCAAGACAACGGCCGTCAACTCTTACGCTCCTTCCCTGGAGCGCCATGACGAACCACCGGGCACATAGTCCCTTGTTCGGCAGCTACGGGCCGCAAATTCAACTCCGCCAACGCAGCATGACAACCTGGGGAACTTAAGTGGTTACTCCCGGTACAGTGGACTTTGCCGACCCGTCGGACATCCCGGACACGGCAGAAAACGCTCCCCGACCGCGGCAGCAATTAGTCGTCATCGTCGTCATCATCATCGTCATCATCGTCATCGTCATCGTCATCGTCATCGTCGTCGTCGCCGGCCTCGTTCGTGTCATCGTCGTCAGCGACCAATCGTACATTGACTCGCCGATCTTTGCGTCGGCTCGTGGAATGTGTCGCGGCCGATTCGTCGACATTGGACGCATCGTCATCGCTCATGGCATCGACATCCGCATCATCGGTTTCCGACTTGCCGGAAGTCGCGTTGTGATCGACCCAGGTGAACTCTTCGCGGTTCTGGAACGCGATGGGCAGAACGCCTTGTTTGCGCGCGGCCGCGACGTCGATGATATGATGCGCTCGGTCCTCGGGGTCGCGGTACTTTTCGGCATTTTCGTTGAACTTGGAAGTGGCAACCACGATGGCTGCAGCAAAGCTGGCGAACGATGGATCGCGCCGCACGTCTTCGGCCACGGCATTGTCGAGAAACTCCGGCACTTCTAGCGTGTCCAGGTCGATCGCGGCTCCAAGCATCGTGGTCTCGATGGCAAAGCACTGCTCACGCTTGACGTCGGTGAAGAACGCCGCGTAGCAGTGCCCTGGCTCGATGACCAATACGGCGTCGATGCCGATTTTTCGAAGCAGCGAAACCCACAGCACCGATCCGTCGACGCAATTCGCCTGTGAGTTATTCACGGACTCCTCAATCATTCGGACGTGTTGACTTGCAACCGAGTTGGAATCCGCCGCGGTTGCGGTGATGTCGCTGTAGCGCACGTCGCGCGCCACCAACAGATCCCATAATGCATAGGCCTGCAGCAGCACCTCGCCCGGTTCCCGATTCTGGTACCCGGTGAATTTGTCGATGATGCCTATGTCCAGCGCTTCGCGCAGCAGCTTGTCAACGAATGGATGTTGCTCGTTCACGTAGGCGGCAAAGGTAAAGCTGATGTCCAGGAACTTCTCGCCGACGACCAGACCGAAGGGGCAGTCGTTGATGGAACGTACCGTGAAACTGACGTTCTGTTCCTGTTCGGGGCCATCTCCGAGTTTCACACGATAAGTGATCGTGGTAGGGGTAGCCTGAGTACACTGGGCGAGCCGATCAAAGCGGTATTTGATCTTGGGAAAGATCTGATACTCGACGCCGGCTTCCGGAAGGCTGCCGGTAAAGCTACTGCTCTGGAAAAACTCTTCGCACTCGATCGTGACCTGGACCGGTGTATCGGCTTCCTGCGCGGTGCCCTCGATGCCGAGTAGTCCCGCGGGTTCGCCCAGCTGATTGGCAGCGGCAGGCTGATTGGCACCTCGCAGCGACGCCGTGGCGATCACGTACGAAGGAAACAGCTGTTGTTCCCATCCTGCGATCGGAACGAAATCGGAACTTTGGACCGGATTCCATCCAGCCAGAGCTACGAAAGCGGACAAAACACAAGTTCTCAAGATGCAATGCCTCATGAATCTCCCCTCGTTGAAAAACAGACTCGATTACGTCCCGAGTTCTTGGCCATATAGAGAAACTGGTCGGCTTCCGCGAGCAGCGACTCGGGGGAACAATCGGGAAGGCCGTTCGTGCATGCGACGCCGATACTGACAGTCAACGGGATATCGAACGCGTCGAATCGGATCGGAGCGTCGGCGGTGAGCCGTAGGATTGCCTCGGCGACCTGGATCGCATCCTGCAGGGCGGCTCGGGACATCAGCAGCGCGAATTCTTCGCCACCGAAGCGGGCGAGCAATTCGCCACCGCGCAGCTTCGAGCTGGCTCGCCGAGCGAATTCCACCAGCACGGCGTCGCCGGCCAGGTGCCCGAGCGTGTCGTTGATCGACTTGAATTTGTCCAAATCGATCATCAGCAGTGCGACGGGAGTCCCAGCTCGCGCGGATTGCGCCATTTCGCGGCGGAGTGCGTCGAGGAAATACCGCTTGTTATGGACCGATGTAAGTCCGTCCGTAGTCAACAGCCCGAAGATTGCTTCGTGGTATTGGGCCTCGATGCCGGCCGCCGACAAGTACTTAAAAATGTGATTACCGAATCGCAATCGGTCTCCCGTCCGCAGCAGGGTTTGGGAGGAGATCGGCTGCTCATTGACGTAGGTACCGTTCGTACTTCCGAGATCGATGACGCAGCAGCCGGAATCGTCGATCTCCAGCAAGGCATGCCGGCGTGACACCGAGTCGTCACCGATCCGCAAATCCGACGGTTCGTCTCGTCCGACGATCATCCGTGGCGAAGTAAGTTCCAGCGGCGGCTCCAGGACTTGAACAGGGTAGATCTTCACCAGCACGCCGCCGCGGGTGCCATGGAGCGTGTCCGAGTCGTCGGGCGGCTGCGCGGCGCGGGTCAATTCGGCGAACTTCATGGCATGGCCCCCCGCAATACTGGTTGTTCCCCGTGACTGCTCCTCAGCGGCAGCTGGACGGCAGCCGCGTTCGACACGCGATCGGATTGGCGAGTCACTCGATTGACGGCAGCGGGCATATTTCCGGCTTTGACAAGCTCACCGGAGCGGTTGGCAGCTGCCTCAGGTTGGGCAGCATCATTTGCCGCTCCATCCGCCGCTCCATGCACCGGTCCGGGCGCCGGTTCGTTTGTTGGCGGAGCCTGTGTCTGAACCGACGAATCGTGCGGCTTGTGCAGTGGCGCGAGTCGCCGTCCACCGATCGCAGCCAGCAGCAGTGCCGCGGCGACGCAGATCGGGCGTCGAAAACCTGCGGATAGAAAAATCGCAGGCACGCCACCTCGAGAATACCAGGGTCGTCCCCCCAGATTCGGTCGACATCGCGAAGCGTTTTGAACCGCATCGTTCGCAGGGGACTGGGATGGGGCATAGGCGGACAGTTGTTCGCGATCGGCGAACAGCGCCAGGGCGGATGCCACCTCGTCGGCGCTGTCAAATCGGTCTCGCGGTGACTTGCTCACCATCCGTCGGACGATCTGGCGCAAGGGGGAGGGAACCGTGGGATCGTTTCGCTTGAGCCAGTCGGGCTCGTCCAGCAGATGTCCTTTCAGTTTTGCAGCGACGCTGGTGTAGGCTTCGCCGTCGAATGGTGGGAAGCCGCTGATCAGGAAGATCAGCGTGCAGCCCAGGCTGTAGATGTCGGCTCGGCCATCGACCGAGCGAGGGTCTTGCGCCTGTTCCGGCGCCAAGTAGTCGACGGTGCCCAAAAGCGCGCCGGTGGCGGTGATCCCCTCCGTCAGGTCGGCGCGCCGAGCGATCCCGAAGTCGAGGATCTTCAGCTGGGCGTGTTCATCGAGCATCAGATTGGAGGGCTTGATGTCACGGTGCACGAAGCCGTGGCGATGGGAGTGCGCCAAGCCGAGAGCTGCCTGTCGGACCAATTCAACGGCAGCACCGCATGGCAGTCGAACATGATCGCGCATCAATCGCAGTAGATCGATGCCGGCGATGTGCTCCGTCACCAGGTAAGGGATTCCCCGGTGCAATCCTGCATCCAGGGCACTGACGATATGCAGGTGTTGCAGGCTCCCAAGTGCTCGCGTTTCCTGCTCGAACCTCTGCCGCGCGTCGACCGACGGCAGAAAATCCGTACCGATAAATTTGATGGCCACATCGCGTCCCAATCGACGATGTCTCGCCATGAAGACGGATCCCATCCCGCCGCTGCCAATTCGGACTCCCAGATCGTAGGCGCCCACCACACAGCCTGACAAATCGTCGCTGGTCAGATCCAATTCGATCTGCGTTTCCGGAGCCGCCTCGTTCTCGCGTTCGCTGAGGATCGCACACTCCAGCGGCACCGCCTCGCTATCCGGTCGCGGTGCAGCCGGCAACAGCACCCGAGTCAGGGCTGAGTCGCACTCTTCGGTACCGCCAGCGACGGAGTACGCACCATCGCCGCGATAGCGCAGCGTTCCGCGATGTGAGTTCGAGTTTGGATCGCGAGCGGGCATGCGAGCTGCCCAACGGATTGGGCTTGAATGATCGAATTCCATTTGGTTTCGAACGAAACCGTGGACATCGCAACCGTAGGACACATGCCGCGGGGACTTGAGCGTTTTTCTGAAAGGAATCCGAAATTTCCAACGACGGTGGCTGCTAGGGGTCGAAGAACCGGAATTTACGGAATGACCGGTCGTCGTCAGGCGGCGGGCGAACGGTCACCGCCGGCCGCAAGTGATCCGATATTACGCTGGATTGTTTCGCAGAAGACCTCCAGTGGCAGATCGTTGTCGTCTTCCCCGAACGGATCTTCTATTTCGACACCGATCTCTTCGATGCCGACCAGCAGGTAGGCGATCAGCAGAGTGCAGACGGGCGTCCACCAGGCGAAATCCTTAAGCAGGCCGAAGGGGACGGTGAAGCAGTAGATCAGGATGGCTCGCCGCAGGTGCACGACGTAGGCGAACGGCAGCGGTGTCTTATGGATCCGTTCGCACGAGCCCATGTAATCGATCAGCAATTGCACATTCTGGTCGAGTGCCACGAGCAGGTAATCGGAGATTAAGCCGGAATTGCGGGCCTCGATCCAATGCCGGGAGATTTCCAGAGCGACGGCCAGCGGCGGATGATCGCTGGCCTGCGCACGGTCCGCGGACTGCGGCGGCAGGGAGGCGGCGAATTTTCCCAAGTTCTTCTGCCCGCGCAGGTGATAGCGCATTGCGTCGGGGAAGCAGAGGATCCAGCCCATCAACCG
>Ga0233425_10002252_pt1 | contig 38941 bp, 34 predicted proteins | sample Watercolumn_Towu_2_FD_181712 | JGI IMG/M metagenome (GOLD analysis project Ga0233425, IMG submission 181712) | Freshwater microbial communities from Lake Towuti, South Sulawesi, Indonesia - Watercolumn_Towuti2014_140_MG | ecosystem: Environmental > Aquatic > Freshwater > Lake | place... | reverse complement strand
AATGTTTCATCGCCACGATGATAAGTCAGTAGCATATTTTGCACCGATTATTGTTTTGACGCTCGCGCGAAGTTAATTCGCACGAGCGCTTAAGGAGGGGAGAATCGCGATTCTCCCCCTTAAGAATCCCCCCATCGCGCAAGGAAGCTGTTTGCCAGAATTATTATGTGTTTCTAGCAATGTTCGCTTCTTGAGGTGCTTTGGGTATATTGCTCGCACTTGAAGATGCGAATGTTTCATCGCCACGATGATAAGTCAGTAGCATATTTTGCACCGATTATTGTTTTGACGCTCGCGCGAAGTTAATTCGCACGAGCGCTTGAAGCAGGGGAGAATCGCGATTCTCCCCTGCTTCAAGAATCCCCCCATCGCGCAAGGAATTGTTCTTGGCTATTATGCGGCAAATTTTGGTCAGTTTTTAATGTTGAAATTCATAGGTTCTTGATAAGGCGATTTTTACTTATCCCATAATCCTAGAAAGAGCAGTTGCAATCGGAATAGATTTCAACTGCTCTTTCTAGGATGATAGACGTGATAATGAATGAATCAATACCGTGTTTTTTACGGTATTAGGTTTTTTATGAAGATTATTATTTTTACAATCGATTGATTTTAAAAGATTTTTATTTTGCATGGTATTTTTTGGTTTTTTTGGGTGCACCAAAAAATAGAATGTTTTCGACTATGTCGAAAATATCAAAAGGAGCCATTGGGACCAGATTTGACAACTGGTAAATAAAGCGCATTTTTAAACACCAAAGGCATATTTATGGTTTATTAATTTAGCTCTAATGCCGAGCTTTCTTGCATCTTGCATCTCGTCTTGTATACTTGCGTTTGCGAGGGAGGGAATATGAAAAAAATTTTCTTTAACATTTTAGTGGTGTTGTTATTCACAAGCTGCATATCTTTGTTGGGAGGTTGTGCGCATTATAAGGCCTATCTAAAAGAACAGCAGACGGTTACCGTCAGAAATTATCCATTCGCTTATTTTGATTCGTTAGTGATAAGCGGTAGGATGTATGTCGAAATCAAGCAGGGCGGGTTTGCAGTTAGTTCAGCGGCGCAGAAACAGTTTAACGATCAAATTAATGCCAAAGTCCAGGGGAGTACTTTATATATAACTTTACCCGGGTATGTACCGCAGCAAAGCGTTGCGGTTTTGATTAATCTTCCGGATTTGAAGTCATTAAAAGCATCAAATAATGCCTATATTACCGCGCCAAGTCTCAAAGTCAAAACCCTCAATATTACGGCTGATTCGCATGCGTCAATTTCCATACAAGGACAAATTGGTTTAAATCAAGTTACTCAGAAGAGCGATGGCAAGATCGATGTGTCGTGGGTTAAAAGTAAAAATTTAGAAATTAATAGCAACGACAATGGCCGGGTTACGCTTGCTGGGCGAGTGCTTCAATTGATCGCTAAATTGTCTGGAAAAGCGCAAGTTGACACGCGTTATTTGCGTGCGCAACACGCGGATATTTTTGCGACTAGAGCGGCCACCGCGCACGTTTGGGCGGCAAAATCTCTAAAGGCTTATGCCGATGAGCAGAGCAATATTTATTATTATCGTTATCCGTTGCGTAAAACCATCGTTAGCCGCGAGCATGGGAATGTGTTGTATATGGAAGGAATTAGATAGTGCGGTTGTTTAATTCTACTTAGTAAAAAAGCTTTCGATTTTAATGCCGCCATGCGTTTCAAATTCAATGCGTGTTGCGCAGGTTTTAAAATCGCTGCATGCATAACAATGGGGCAGTTTTCTTTTAATCACGCAAGCGCGAATTGGGCAGGCGAAGCAGTAGCCGCTATGTTCGCCGTCAACTAGACAGCCGACGCAATTAATTTGTTCTGCCGTAAAGTTTGCGCCATAAGTTTTATTCCATTCGTGGGCGGTTTTTTCACGTAAGGCACAATCGTTATTGATGCGTGCAATGTAGGCGGGGCAGTTTTCACAATTGATACCGCAAGCGGCTCGCAGTTTTCCATTCATATTTACCTCGGTTTAATTATTACGAATTTTTTTGTAAAGTTTTAAGGCGCAGTCGACGTAAAACGGCGGGAATTTGAGCAGCAGGTATTTTTTGCGCCAGTAAAGTTTTTCCTGTAATTTTCATGGTTTTTTTATATGCTTGCAATAAGTATTTTTTTTGTGCAGTACAGTTTGGGTCGATAATAACCAGCACATCTAAAAGTTGTAAAAAGCGTTCCGGACGGCGAAAAACGTCGACCATGGTTAAAAAATTTAAGAGTTGAATAGAGGTTAACTTTAAAGCCAGGCGGAAATATTTTTTATAGTTAATTACCAAGAGCGTTAATTCGCGGTATTTGTTAGGAATGCGATAGCGAACACAGAATTTTTTAAAGGCTAATGGAGAAGCGGAACTAAATAACGCCGCAAAGCGCAGGTAGTTATTTTTTGAAATTTTTGCCGCTTTTTTAAGCCTAATTATCGCTAAAGTAAAATTGCGAGCAATTGCGGGGAATAATTTTTTTAAAGCGCCGCATTTTTTTAATACCAGGAAAAATTTGTCGGGAAAATCTTCGTTTAATGCGCGTTCTAATTCTTGCCAAACCCGTTCTGGGACGAGAGCATCAACTTCTCCAGCGCGCAGCATTTGGCGCATGAGTTTGTTGGTTGTGGGATGAACTTTGAAGTCGCCAAAGCGTGCCGCAAAACGTGCAACGCGTAAAATACGCACGGGGTCTTCGGCAAATGCGGATGACACGTGGCGTAAGACTTTTTGTTTTAAATCTTTGATGCCATTATAAGGATCGATTAATTTTCCTTCAGGAGTTTGTGCTATGGCGTTGATGGTAAGGTCGCGGCGCATTAAGTCTTCTTCTAAAGTAACGCTGGGATCAAAGTAACATTGAAATTGAGTATAGCCTTTGCCTGTTTTGCGTTCTGTACGGGCCAACGCATATTCTTCGTGTGTTTGCGGGTGAAGAAAAACCGGGAAATCACGGCCGACTTTACGAAAGCCGCGTTTTAACATGTCATGGGGAGTGCTTCCCACCACAACCCAATCGCGTTCTTTAATTTTGCGTTTAAGCAGTTTATCGCGAATCGCACCGCCGACGAGATAAGTTTTCAATGTTGCTCCTTTCTGTTATAGTCAAAATATAAGAAAAACGTCCGACCATGCAAATAAAAAACGTAATAAAATCAATGAGTTACAAAATCAAGCAATTAACATTAAGGGGCATTATATCATGGTTAGCAGCAAAAGTTGCTAATTGTGCGATGCCTTGGGTTAAAAATTTATTAATTGACTGGTTCATAAGTCATTATAAAGTCAAGATTATAGAAGCGTTAGAAACCGATCCCAAAAAATATCCCAATTTAGAAAGTTTTTTCGTACGTGCACTCAAACCAGAAGCGCGGCCTATATTGGGCGAAGCTCGTGCGATTATTTCTCCCGCTGATGGAACTATTATGCAATGCGGCAAAATTATTGATGGAGTTTTAATTCAAGCCAAGGGAAAGTTTTTTAGTGCTGAGGATTTGGTTGGAACAAAGGGCAAAGAATTTTTTCACGGTGATTTTGTGGTGATTTATTTATCTCCTAAAGATTATCATCGAGTACACATGCCAGTTAAAGGGCAGTTACAAAGTATGCAAGTTTTTCCTGGTGGATTGTTTTCCGTACAGCCGCGAACCATCACCAGGGTTGATCAAGTTTTTACGCGTAATGAACGAGTAGTGAATTTTTTTATTACCGATTTTGGTCCATTGGCAGTAGTATTGGTTGGCGCGATTATTGTTGGCAGCATTGAAATGGAATGGCAGGGAGTAGTTGTCCGCGGAGGATGTGCTTGCGATCAATTAGCTTATGATTATAGCAGCCGTGAAATTCAAGTCGCTTCCGGTGACGAAATCGGTAAGTTTAGATTTGGTTCTACCGTGATTTTATTATTCCCTGAAAATGCCGCCAAACTTGACGTTGTTCCTGGGCAGTCAATCAAGATGGGAGAGCGTCTGGGAGTAGAATTAGTTTCCTCTTAAGCCTTCCCCCATGCGCGGGTTTTTACTCTATAAACGTCAAAACTTCAGCTAAAGAATTAACTTGTGCAGCAATCATAACTAAGCGATCAACGCCCAAAGCCACACCAGAACAAGGCGGGAGGGAGGCAAGAGAAGCCAGAAATTTTTCGTCTAAAGGAATTGAGGGCAGATTTAATTGCTCGCGGATTTTATTTTCTTGTACAAAACGAGCGCGCTGTTCTTGTGGATTATTTAATTCGTGAAAGCCATTGGCGAGCTCCATCCCCTTAAAATACAGTTCAAAACGTTCGGCAGTTTGAGGGTTATTGGGATTAATCCGCGCAAGCATGGCCTGAGTTGCGGGAAAATCATAAACCAAAAGCGGATGTTTTTCTCCTAAATGAGGCTCGATTAGGTGAGTGAGCAATAACTGCAGCCAAGCATCGTGATCGTCATCTAAACTGGCATTTAAGCCTTGTTGTCGAGCAATTTTTTTTAAATCATCAGTTGGCCCAAATGGATCGACGTTTAAATATTGTAGAAATAAATCTCGATAAGTAATGCGTGAGGTTTCTGCAGTATTCAATACGAAATGCAAAAATTGGCCAACTTCATCCATCAGGTCGTAATGCGTAAAATTTACACGATACCATTCGAGCATGGTAAATTCTATATGGTGCAATCTGCCATTTTCTTGTGCACGAAAAGCTTTACTGATTTGATAAATGTCGCCGCTTCCTGCAGCCAATAAGCGTTTCATCGCAAATTCTGGAGAGGTTTGGAGATAAAGTGGCGGATGGTTGATAACGCTAAAACTGTTTAAGTGTACAGCGGGATTGGTACTCGTACTTAAAAGAGGAGTTTCTACTTCTAAAACGTGACGGCGCGTAAAAAATGCACGAATCTTCGCGATGATTGCCGCGCGTAGTTGTAAAACATCTAGCGTTGTAGTTGGTTGCCAATGGTTCATTTACCGCGGGAAATATATTCACCGGTACGTGTATCAATTTTTAAAATATCGCCGGTATTAACAAATAATGGCACGCGCACCACCGCGCCGGTTTCAAGCGTGGCGGGTTTGCTGCCGCCAGTGGCGGTGTCACCACGAATTCCAGGATCGGTTTCGGTTACTTTTAAAGTTACGAAAATTGGTGGGTTTAGCGCGATAATCACCCCATTCCATAAAGTTGTAAGGCAGATGTCTTGTTCTTTAAGCCATTTAACCTCGTCCGCGACCTTTTCAGTGTTTACGGCGTATTGCTCAAAGGTTTCAGGAGACATGAAGTGCAGCATGGTTCCGTCGTTGTACAAGAATTGTAATTCCATGTCGACAACATCAGCGCCTTCTAAACTTTCACCGGATTTAAAGGTTTTTTCTAAAACGCGTCCCGTTTTTAGATTGCGCATTTTTACGCGGTTGAATGCCTGGCCTTTACCGGGTTTGACAAATTCATTTTCTAAAATGTTATATGGATCATTGTCCATCATTACCTTAAGGCCGCTTTTGAATTCGTTGGTTGTGTAACTAGTCATGTTATTCTCATGTAAAAATTTAAAATGATGCGCGCAATTCTAAGAGAAATAATGTAGAATTGCAAAAATTATGTGGCAAAAAGAATTAAAAAAACCGGTTATTCATGCTAAAGAGTTGGCAAAATACCTGCATTTACCGGTTATTGCTGATCCCAAACTTAAAAAGTGGGGTTTAAAAGCGCCATGGTCTTGGATAAGGCGCATCAAACCGCGTGATTTGCACGATCCATTATTGCGGCAAGTTTTGCCGATAACTGATGAATTGCAACGTATGCCTGGTTTTACTTACGATCCTTTGCAAGAAAAAAAATTTACAGTAATGCCTGGGATGCTACATAAATATCATGGTCGCGTGTTGTTATTGATAGCTGATAATTGTGCGCTTAACTGCCGTTTTTGTTTTCGCCGTCATTATCGAGGGGAGGGACTTAATTGGCAGCAAGCCTTACAGTATATTGCATCTGATGAAACTATTTTTGAAGTAATTTTAAGTGGCGGCGATCCCTTATTGTTAAGCGATGCAGCATTAAAAAAATATATGCATAAAATTGCTGCGATTAAACATGTTAAGTATTTGCGAATTCATTCGCGTCTGCCGATTGTTGTGCCCTCGCGCATTACTCGTAAACTATTGCAGGTTTTAACCAGTACGCGGCTTGAGCCAATTATTGTTGTGCATTGCAATCACGCGCAGGAAATTAATGCGGAAGTGAAAAATAAATTATTGCAGATTAAAAAGGCAGGAATTACTTTACTTAATCAGACGGTGTTATTGCATAAGATTAACGACAATGCTCAGGTTTTAATTACACTAAGCCAGGCTTTATTTGCTGCGGGAGTGTTGCCTTATTATTTGCATTTCCTGGATCAAGTTCAGGGGGCGCAACATTTTTATGTTAATCCTTTAAAAGCAAAAAATATTCATGCCAAAATGATGAAAGAGCTTCCGGGTTATTTAGTCCCGAAGTTGGCCAGGGAAATTCCGAACGCTGTGGCTAAGGCTGCAATAACATAATTTTTATGTACCGCCAGCGTTTGCAGATGCTAAATTTACCGAAGAATTGAGGGGGTTCAATATTTTGAACCCGTTCCAATATGGGCATATACAGGTGAACCAATGGAAAATACTACGTTATGGTACAGCTTGAACGCTGAAGAAGTAATGAAAAAAATGCGAGTTGGACGTGATGGCTTGTCTGCGACTGAAGCAACTCGTCGTCGCAAAGAATATGGCGCTAATCAATTAATGCTTTATAAAAGATCGCACATTATTTGGCGCTTTCTTAAGCAATTTCACCATATTTTAGTGTACGTATTGCTTGGGGCAGCGCTAATTGCGTTGGGTTTGCATAATTGGACAGACGCCAGCGTGATTTTTGGTGTAGTGATTATTGATGCTATTTTTGGCTTGGTCCAAGAGGATAAAGCGGAGCGCGCACTGAATGCAATTCGCAATATGTTGGCGCCCGTGGCAACAATAGTTAGAAGTGGTGAACATCAAACCATTGATGCGCGAGAATTAGTTCCGGGTGATGTGGTGTACGTGCGTAGCGGGGATAAAGTTCCGGCGGATTTGCGATTAATTGAGTCCAAAACACTGCAAGTACAGGAATCGGTTTTGACTGGTGAGTCTACTCCGGTTGAAAAAAATAGCGCAGCAGTTGCGGATAATGCCATATTGCCTGAACGCAGTTCAATGTTATATAGCGGCACTTTGGTTACTTATGGTCGCGGCATGGGCGTAGTTACGGCAACAGGTGTGCACACTGAAGTGGGGAAAATCGGCGTTTTATTAGCGCATGTTCAGCCAGTGGATACGCCGTTATTGCGGCAGATGGATCATTTTGGTCGTTGGCTAACGATTTGGATTGTGGGGATGGCAGCAGCGATTTTTTTAATCGGGGCTTTAGTTTGGCAAAGCGCAAGTGGCGCGATGTTTATGGCGGTAATTGGCTTGATTGTTGCGGCCATTCCCGAAGGATTGCCGCCGTTATTAACCATTGTGTTGTCGTTGGGAGTGACGCGCATGGCAAAAATCAATGCCATTGTCCGTCACATGCCAGCAATTGAAACGATGGGAACAGTGACTACTATTTGTGTGGATAAAACCGGTACGTTAACGCAAAACGAATTAAGCGTGCAGAAAATTATCACTGCGCGCCATGATTATATGATCGAGGGGGGTAAAGACCGTCGTGAATTATTTGTTGCAAGTAAAATTGGCCAGGAAGCTGCTGTCGTTAATGACTATCCCGATTTGGATTTGGCTATTCATAGCGCGATTTTATGTAACGATAGTTTATTGCGTGTAGACGGCAGTAATGATGTCTATAGCGATCCTTTGGATCGTGCTTTATTAGCTTTGCATGGCGTAGCAACCGTTAACGCTCATTTTATTCGCGAGAGTTATCCGCGCAATGATGTTATTCCTTATGAGTCAGAACATAAATTTATGGCAACACTGCACCATGATCATATGGGGCAGCATTTTATTTATGTTAAAGGTGCGCCGGAGAGTATTTTAACCATGTGTCAACAACAACAAGTTGATGGCATAAGTGAGCAATTAAATGTCAAGTATTGGCAAGAAAAGGTGGAGATGCTAGCTTTACAGGGATTAAAAGTTATTGCAGTTGCATATAAAAAAATTGCCACGTCGCAAGATAATTTAAAGTTTAGCGATATTGATAATCAATTTAGTTTGGTTGCGTTATTTGGCTTGATTGATCCGCCGCGCCCTGAAGTGCGACATGCAATTGCGCGCTGTCAGCAAGCAGGGATTTGTGTAAAAATGATTACGGGCGATCATGCTGCAACTGCCGTGACTATTTCCTCGTTATTGGGGATTGGTAATGCGCACGGTGTATTGACCGGCAGCGCAATGGATGCGATGAATGACGATGAATTGCTCCAGGTATCGCGTGACGTTGATATTTATGCTCGCGTTTTGCCGCAGCACAAATTGCGTTTGGTTAAGGCGTTGCAAGCGAGTGGAGAAATAGTTGCCATGACTGGCGATGGTGTGAACGATGCGCCGGCTTTACGTCGTGCTGATATTGGAATTGCTATGGGCAAAAGAGGAACGGAAATTGCCAAAGAAGCGGCGGAAATGGTTTTATCCGACGATAATTTCGCCACGATTGTTGCTGCAATTGCTGAGGGGCGCAGTATTTATGATAGTTTAAAAAAAGTAATTCTCTATGTTTTGCCGACCAGCATTGCGCAAGCGGCGGTAATCGCGTTGGCGATTTTGTGTGATTTAACTTTGCCGCTTACTGCCGCGCAAATTTTGTGGGTCAATATGGTAACGACAGTAACGTTGTCGTTGTCATTAGGGTTTGAAGAGAAAAAATATGACGTCATGCGCAATCGTCCACGTTCAACCAAAGCTTCGATTTTATCGCCATTTTTGTTGTGGCGGACGGTATGTGTGACATTTTTATTGGCACTTGGAGTTTTTGCGTTATTTTTATTTGAACATTTAATTAGCCAGGATTTAGCGACTACGCACACCATTGTGGTGAATATGATTGTTATGGCAGAAGCGGCCTATTTGATCAATTGTCGCGATATTTATCGCAATGTAATTAATTTTAAGACTTTATTGCATAGTCAGGCCATGTGGTTGGCAATCGGTATTGTTGTAGTGCTGCAGTTATTATTTACCTATACGCCATATATGCAGAAATTTTTTGGCACGGTCAATATGAATTTACAGCAGTGGTGCTATGTTGGCGTTTTTGCTTTAGGTGTATTTTTATTGGTCGAGCTGGAAAAGTTTATTATTCGTTTATCCAGGAAAAACGTAATTCCGTAAACTTTATTTTGCGGTATTTTTCTGTTAGTATCTCCTGGCGAATTTGAATTTTCTATCAATTTTAAATAAGGAGAATTTTCATGAAACTAAAATCAATTTTATTTGGTACGGTGTTATTGGGTTTATGTAGTGGGGTGATGGCAGTAACGTTTACTGTGCCTGCTGGGTCTGCTGGAAATACAAGTGGCTTGTCGCTATACGATCATGCAGGAAATTTTGTCACAGGGGTTACAGTGTCCCAGCAAGGGACGAATTATGTAGTTGATACCAAGGGTCCCGTTCCTGGCGGTGAGTATACTATAGAAACAACAAACCAAAAAAACAAGGTGCATTTCAAATATAGTAGTGATGGAAAGGTTGAGACGGCAGTAGTAAGTGGCCGATCGGCAAATGTAAATCGTACGAAGGAAGATCCACAGCCTAAGTGCGATACATCAACAGGTGCGGGGTGCTAATAAACTCTGAGGTCATTTTTGCGTGATTCAATATTAGGGGGAAAGCAGAGCTTGAGAACCCAAATAATTGTCCGGTGATAATTGTGGCCCGTACTGATGGAAGTAATTGCTAGAACTATGGTCAAGTCAAGTCCTGGCAACCGACAACGACAAAGCGCAGAAAAAGAGAAAACCACGTAAATCTAGAACTGTATTTTCTAATTCATTGATTTTACAGAAAATTTTATTTGCATGGTCGGGAAAAAACAGTGAAAAAGTAGTAAAAATAGGTAAAAATTGAGTATAAAGTCGTTAATTAAGTGTTATTCCATCTAGTTATCTAAATAAAATTGCCATCTTTTATTATAAGTATCTTATAAAAATTACCATCTTTTTTTGTAATATCATATAAAAATTGCCCCATATTTTCATAAGATAAATTTGATTTTTGTATTTTTAATGAGTAAAATAACGATTTAGGAGGTAAAAAATAATGGAAAGAAAAATCGTTAATGATTTATGTAACTGGTATAAAAGCTCTACCCGTAAGCCATTAGTAATTCGCGGTGCACGTCAGGTTGGAAAAACTTGGGTGGCGCGGCATTTATCGCAACAACTGAATTTAAAGCTTCTGGAATTGAATTTTGAACGCAATCCGAATGTTGTCAGCTTATTTGAAGATAATGATCCAGCGAAGGTATTGCTGCAATTGGAAGCATTTTTTGGCCATACCATTATTCCGCAAGAGGCTCTGCTATTTTTGGATGAAATCCAGGTCGCTCCGGAAATTTTAGCAAAGTTACGATGGTTTGCTGAAGAAATGCCGGATTTGTCCGTTATTGCTACGGGATCTTTATTGGATTTTGTTATTAGCGATTATGAGCTAAGTATGCCCGTGGGGCGCATTCAATATTTGCATTTAGAGCCGATGTCTTTTGAGGAATTTTTGTTAGCGCGCGGTGAAGATAAATTATGTGATTTTCTTGCACAATACCAATTGCAAAATGCAGTTGCAGAAGCGGTGCATGAGAAACTGTTGCAGTTATTGCGTGAGTATATTTTTATTGGGGGATTACCCGCAGCAGTCAATAATTGGGTCCAAAATCAGTCCTTTTTATCGGTGAATGAGGTTCATCAGAATCTATTAACTACTTACCGCGATGATTTTTCTAAATATGCCAAGCGTCTTGCGCATGCGCGTTTACAAGAAGTATTTCAGGCGGTTCCGCGCCAGTTAGGCAAGAAATTTAAATACAGTGCGATTAATCAGGATGTACAATCTTCTACGTTAAAAAATGCACTTAGTTTGATGTGTCAAGCGCGATTGTGTCATAAAGTATATGCTTCTGCCGGAGACGGAATCCCTCTGGCGGCTGGCATTAAAGAAAAAATTTTTAAAGTTATTTTGCTGGACGTTGGCTTAGCGACAGCTGCGATGGGCATGACTTTAACCGAGAGAGTTAAGTTTAGCGAATTACATTTGCTCAATGAAGGGGGGATTGCTGAGCAACTAGTTGGCCAGTTATTAAGGGTAATAGTGCCTTATTTTCTCGAACCGAAATTATATTATTGGTTGCGCGATAAAGTTGGTGCTGAAGCGGAAGTAGATTATCTGATGCAGCATGAAGCCCGAATTATCCCTATTGAAGTAAAAGCTGGAAGTACCGGGACGTTGCGTTCTTTACATGCTTTTATGCGATTACGTAATTTAAAGCAAGCGGTGCGGGTTAATGCCGATTATCCCAGTGTGGTGCAAGTTGATAATTACCAATTGATTTCTGTTCCTGCATATTTACTCGAACAAGTACCGAGGTTGTTGTGAGACATTTTAGTGATTTTAGTTTATATTGGACCATCTGCGAAAAATTAAGCCTTTAAACTTCGAAAGAGCAAAACTTGCAAAAACCGCATTTTGCAGAGGCTCTATTGAGCCTTAATTTTTAAAGTGTGCTAACTGTTAAAGCAAGATAAAAACCCGTGGTGTGTTAACCATGCAAATAAAAAACACAATAAAATCAATGAGTTACAAAATTTGCAGCATAATTTTAGCGATTTTTTTAGTTGGTTGCGCATTAATGCAGCCGACAGGCGAGTCGTTACACAAAATGAACTGGCAAGACAGGAAAAAAGAGCTAAATAGTATTAAAAATTGGCGCATCACAGGAAGTATTAGCATAACCCACGACAACAAAACAGATATTGGGGCCTTTTTTTGGCAAAAACGGCAAGGAGATTATATAGTTGAATTATCCGGACCAATGAGTTTAGGTAAAATACAGATCATTGGCGATAATCAAAAAGTGGTATTGTATAAAAGCGCCCATGAAAAGTTTAGCGCAACAACGCCTGAAGAATTGTTATTTAAGCAATTTGGCTGGAAATTGCCCGTTTCTAATTTGATTTATTGGGTTAAGGGAATGCCTGCGCCAGGGCCGATTCAGAGTCTGCATTGGGATGACTATGGCCATCTAAGTTGGCTCAAACAGCAAGGATGGGAAATAAACTATAGTATATTTAAATCGTTTGTTGGCGTTGATTTACCAACGCATATTTATTTGTGGAAGGATAAGTTACGGGTCAAGATAGTGGTGAAACAAGTCGGCTTTGGGTAAGAAATAAAAAGAGCATGATTGCATATTTTTTCTTGTTACCTGCCGTAATTTTCTGGTATAACCTGCCAAATATATGCCCAAGGTGTTTGAAGATGCGAAGTTTACCGAAGAATTATTATGTGTTTCTAGCAATGTTCGCTTCTTGAAGTGCTTTGGGTATATGTATTGGGACGTCGCCAAGTTGGTAAGGCACGGGATTTTGATTCCCGCATTCCCAGGTTCGAATCCTGGCGTCCCAGCCAAATAGCCAATTAATTTAAAATAGGAATTTCACGTGACAGAAATAAAACTATTCAGTGGCAATGCCAATTTACCTCTCGCGCAAAAAGTAGCACAGCAACTTGGGCTGGAATTAGGGAAAGCCGTTGTTGGCCGTTTTAGCGACGGTGAAATTATGGTTGAAATTTTAGAAAACGTCCGCGGACGAGAAGTCTGCATTATTCAGCCAACTTGCACTCCCGCCAACGAGAATTTAATGGAATTAGTTATTATGGCCGATGCACTGCGCCGCGCTTCTGCTGCAAGTATTACTGCAATTGTGCCTTATTTTGGTTATGCCCGCCAGGATCGTCGCGTGCGTTCAACGCGTGTTCCGATTACCGCAAAAGTTATCGCGGATTTTATGACGGCAGTGGGTATTAGTCGCGTTATTACCGTGGATTTACACGCTGATCAAGTTCAGGGTTTTTTCTATATTCCCGTGGATAACGTCTATGGAACTACGGTTATGTTCGATGACATTAAACAGCGGGGATATAAAAATATGGTCGTAGTATCTCCCGATGTTGGAGGTGTGGTGCGTGCGCGCGCAATTGCCAAGCGCTTAAACGATTCAGATTTGGCGATTATTGATAAACGTCGCCCCATAACTAGCCGTCGCCAGCAAGTAGAAGTGATGCATATTATCGGCAATGTCGAAGACCGTGATTGTATTATTGTTGATGATATGGTTGATACTGCAGGAACTTTATGTCAGGCGGCTGCAGCGCTTAAGAAAAAGGGGGCAAAGCGCGTTTTGGCTTATTGTACGCATGCGGTTTTATCTGGTTTAGCAATTGAAAATATTGATGCATCAATGTTAGATGAAGTAGTCGTTACCAACACCATTCCTTTGAGCGAAAAAGCGGCCGCTTCGCAAAAAATTCGTCAACTTGATTTAAGCGACTTACTTGCTGAAACCATCCGCCGTGTCGGTAATAAAGGTTCGGTGAGTTCTTTATTTCCAGATTAACGTCGTACGTAATTTCTAAGGATAAATTTATTCCCTTTGTGGATTTATGTGGCATCGATACCCAGCCCGATACTTGCTTATGTTCGTAATAGATTTCAATAGTTCTTTTCAGGATAATTTTCTCACAAAATCCCTATTTTTAATCCATTCTTAATATATTTTTCTGTTTTGGTTAAGCGTTCTTTAATGCGCTAAAGGAAATTTCTCCTATATTTATTATTGAAGATTAACGCCATTCTTAACTTTTATAGCCACGGACTTTAGTCCGTGTGAGATGACTAAAAAGTTGAGAATCGCATAAGATTATTAATCAGCAATTAGGGGAAACATATGGCTAACGAAAAAATTAAACGTTTGAGAGAAGAATTTAAAGAAATGGTTATTGCTAACGATGTTGATGGTGCGCGAACAGTTCTTGCAAAAATTTCTCGGGAACGAGAACAAGCCGAAAAAGAGTTGGTTGAAGCCCATGCCCAATTGAAAACAGCGCAACTTAACTATGATAGTGCGCGCGAGCAGTGCGACAAAGAGAGTAAAGAATTATCCAAAGATCAGGTAAGGCAATTTGAAAAAACAATCGGTGAATATGAGGAGAAAGTAGACCAATTAGGGCATGCCGTGAGGGCAACCGATCCAGAGAAAACTGTTGGAAAAGCTGCCATTAGAAAATTTGACGACAAGATTGCGTGTATTACTGTTTATCCGCTGGTTAATAGTGATCAGGCAAAGAAGGGATTAACCGAATATAATTGTTCGTTATTATATATCGCTGTAGGACATCATAACGTTGATATGGTAAATCTATTATTGCAAAATGGCGCGGATATTGATGATGAATTATGGATGCAAGGTAAAGGTGTTGCAGGTTTAGTGGTATCTCCGCTTGAATTTGCAATTTTTTTAAATGACGAGACAATGATTCAGTGTTTACTAGATAAGGGGGCACAGTTGAAATTTCCTCTTTTTGCACGAATTTGTGATGAAGCATTGGGTGGAATTGTTTTGGCAAAATTTTTGATTAAACGGCTTCAATTTGCGTCTGTTTGTTTATTACTTAAGGACGCGATTATGCACAATAGAGTAGATGTTATAGGTATTTTATTAGAACATGTGAGTGGTTTTACTGAAGTACAGAGTTATTATCGAAACCTTGATGAATCAGTTGCCAAAGATGATATGTATGTGCGTGCGTTTTATGTATTGCGCAACGCTGGTTATAGTGAGGACTCTATTTGGCCACAAAACATGCCAGTTGCAAGTAGCATAAAGTTTTTAGAGTTTGCGGTTGCAATGCAAGATCCTCAAATAGTTGGGTTGTTATATCGCCGGGTTCAGGAGAAATATACGTTGGCTCCTACAGTGCGAGTTGATTTGTCGTTTCTCGAACAAGTATGCAATGAGAACGTTAAGTGGGCAAAATATTTAATGCAACATCTCACTTTTGGGTTGGACAGTGTTGGTCAACTCTTGCAGCAAGCATATATTGCTAAAAATACGCAAGTGATACGTATTTTATCAGAGCATATGAGTAATTTAGTAGATGGGATAAACTATCGCCAAGTATGCTCAAAGTTTACTGAAGATAATGATATCACATATGTAGGAGCTCTTTATTTAATGCTAAAAGTTGATGGTGGATTAAGCGACGCTGTAAAAGAAGCGGCTGGAGAAAACAGGGATAAACTTTTAAAGTGCGCGATTCAATTACAAGATCTTGCGCTTGTTACCGAGTTATTTCGCAATTTTAAAGATCAATTATTAGTAGCTACTAATAACGGCGCCGATATTCTCCTTTATGCAGCGCATTATGGTAATGCGGCAATTATTGATTTTTTAATCCAACAGGGAATTGATGCCGACGCAACCAATGATAAGGGAGAAACTGTGTTATATCGTGCCTGTAAATATGGATGCAAAGAAAATGCTGAATTTTTGTTGGCCAGATCGCGGGTTGAGGATATTTATGAAATGTTATGTTATGCAAGTACTCAGACTGAGACTAAAGGTGCGAGTTTTGAAAAAATAATGCAGATGGTTTTGTGTAATATAAAAGAATCTCAAAAGAAAGAATTATTTATATGCGCAATTACCGCGCGTAATGAAAAAATAGTTTCCCGTTTGACAACTTTCAATCAAACGGCAGCTGGAAAGTTGTTGTGTGATGAATGCAAAAAAGATAATGCTGACTTATCGACGGTGCAATTTTTGGTTGAATGTGGAGCGCCAGTTAATTATCCGTCTGAGAGTAACGGCTCATTCTATTGGGCATGTGCAAAATCACGATTTGATATCGCACAATATTTAGTACCGCACATATCTGCGGATACTTGGAATGAGTTAATTTTTTTATTAGAACCAGCACAGGCTGCAAAAGTATTAAGAAAGGTGGATTTTACTGAATTTTATCGTCAAAAAAGAGCAGATAATTTAATGATGGATTGTTATATTCCTCGTAGGTTGAAGCATTTGTTTTCTCAAGTTGAGGATTATTATGTTAGCGTTCTCGTGTGGTATCAAGCGATGTGTGCAGGTAATCAAAGCATAGTTACTGCGGCTTTTTCATGTATTAAAGACGATACGCAAGTTGCTAATGTATTTGTGCAATTGATCAGAGAAGGTAGATTAGATATTTGTACATTATTATTTGATAAAGTGAATGAAGCGTGTTTATATCAAACTTTATTACATGCGCGAGGACAGGAGAAAATCGTTAACTGGGTGCTTTCTAAAGCTAAGGACAATAATCGCCTGTTTGGTATTTTATGGAGTGCTGTTGAGAAGCAAGATGCTGATATGGTAGATTTATTGTTTGAGAAATTTGATCAGCAGCGAGATTTAACAGATAACGATAGGAACACCGTACTACATAAGGCGTGTGAACAGAATGATCTTGAGGCGGTTAGGTTTTTGCTTGATCATAGAGCAGGGCTTAGTTTACAAAATAATGCTGGGAAGCAACCGGCGGAGCTTACAAAATCAAAGGCAATTAAAAAGTTTTTCGATGCAAGAATGCGTGCGGCTCAAGTGCGGCGTTTAGGGTTTTTTGACCGATTGCTTGTTGGTAAAGCAAGAGTTGATGAATTAGCATTTGCCAATGGTGGTGGCGAAACTCCACAAGCCAGAGCAGCAGAAAATGCCAAACTATAAACAGTTTAAGTACATATGCTCATGCGGTATGGTATAACGTGACGTTATAGTAAGAATCTCCTTTTTGTCGGGCATTTTAAATCATAAGTTTTCTAATCCATTGATTTTAAAAGTAATTTTTTTTGCATGGTCAATAAAAAACAGCAAAGACAGCAGAAATCTATCACTAAAATAAAGGCTTTGACAACTATACTAAAGCCCAATACCATCTAACATTTATTAATTTTTCAGAGTTTTATTATATGAAACGTACTTATCAACCGGGAAAACTAAAGCGTAAGCGTACGCACGGTTTTCGTAAACGTATGGCGACAAACAAAGGCCGCCAAGTCATTAAACGCCGCAGAACGAAAGGTCGCAAGCGATTAACGGCTTAAAGCATGAATGTAAATCCACCGCCTTCGCAAACATTTCCTAAACGGTTTAGGTTGTGCGATGATGAAGAAATTGCGCGCGTGTTTAAGCAAGGTAAGCGTATTGGCGGAGCTGAATTTACCGTGCTGTTTGTGGCAAATAATCAAGTATTTGCGCGTTTATGCGTTATTGTTGCCAAAAAGAATTTGCGTTATGCCAATCAGCGCAATACGGCCAAACGCGTCGTGCGTGAGTTCTTTCGCGTTCATAAGCAAGAATTGGGCGGAAGAGATCTGGTGGTTTTGGTGAATAAATCTGCCGCGACATTTGCGAAAAAAGAATTACATTTATCTTTTGAACGGCAATGGAAAAAATTAATTTCATTTTTAGGCAAGCGATAATAATAATTATTAAAGGTTATCGCTATTTTTTGCGGCCTGTTTTGGGTACGCGCTGTCGTTTTGAACCGACTTGTTCCGTATATGCCGAAATTGCGATTATGCGTCATGGGATTTTACGCGGCAGTATACTGGCAATACGCCGGATTTTAAAATGTCATCCTTTCCACGAAGGGGGCATCGATGAAGTGCCGGAAATCTCTATTAATGCTAAATGAGGGTATTTAAGTGGATACTAAAAGAATGGTTTTATTGATGGCTTTGGGTTTTGTGTGCTTTGCTTTGTGGAGCGCATGGCAGCGCGATTATGCGGTTAAAGAACCGGTTGCAGCTACTGCAAATACCGTTATTGCCAATAATGCGCCTGTGGTTACTAATCAGGTTTTAGCTCCGGCATCTCAGTCTTTAGCGCCATCAGTAGCGCAAGTCACAACCGCTGTTCCCGCGAGTCGCTTAATCCAAGTTCGCACTGATGTTTTAGAATTAGCCATTGATTCTTTGGGCGGCAACATTGTTGGTGCAAAATTATTGCGTTATCCCCTAGAATTGCACGGCACTGAACCAGTCGCGCTTTTGAGCAACAATCCTCAGGATTATTATGTCATGCAAAGCGGTTTGCTAAGTGCGGGCAAAGATTTAACTAGCCAGGCGCAATGTCAGAGTAACGCGCGCACCTATGTTTTATCGCCTAAGCAAGATAGTTTAACCGTTAAATTAGTGTGCAATATGTCAGGCATGACGGTTAATAAGGTTTATACTTTGGCTCCGGGAAGTTATGCGGTTAAAGCAGATTACAGCATAGTTAACCAAAGCGCTAAAAATTGGGAAGGGCAATTTTATACGCAAATCAAGCGCAAAGCTCCGGAAAAAAGCAGTGGATTTTTTAAAATTTCTACTTATACAGGAGCGGCAATTTCAAGTGCGGAAAAACCGTATGAAAAAATTGATTTTGACGACATGACAAAAACGCCGTTAAATCGCGATATTCAAGGCGGCTGGCTAGCCATGGAACAGCGTTATTTTTTAAGTGCAATTGTTCCGGATAAAACCAAGTCGCACAAATATTTTAGCAGTGCTTATCCTGATCAAGTGTTTGGTATTGGCATGTTGGATAATGTATCCTTAAATCCAGGGCAAAAAGCTGAGTTAAGTACGCATGTATATTTAGGCCCGGAAATCGCGAAAAATCTGCAAGCTTTAGCGCCAGGATTAGATTTAACGATTGATTATGGTTGGTTGTGGTTTGTGTCGATTGCTTTATTTTGGGTAATGCAACAAATATTTAAGTTTATTGGCAATTGGGGTTGGACCATTGTTTTGGTAACCTTGTTGATTAAAATCGCTTTCTATAAACTTTCGGAAACCAGTTTTCGTTCGATGGCTAAAATGAAAGATTTAGCACCGAAAATTCAAGCGCTCAAAGAACGTTGTGGCGATGATCGTCAGAAATTAAGCCAAGCGACGATGGAAATGTATCGCAAGGAAAAGATTAATCCTTTGGGCGGGTGTTTACCGATTGTGGTGCAAATTCCAGTGTTTATCGCACTTTATTATGTATTAATTTACGCAGTTGAGATCAGGCAAGCGCCATTTATTTTTTGGATTCACGATTTATCGGCTAAGGACCCGTATTATATTTTGCCGATCTTGATGGGGCTGAGTATGTTTGTGCAGCAAAAGATGACGCCGGCATCGCCTGATCCCATGCAAGCGCGCATGATGATGTTTTTGCCCGTGGTCTTCACTGTGTTTTTTCTCTCATTTCCGTCGGGATTGGTTTTGTATTGGTTGGTAAACAATTGCTTGACGGTGTTACAGCAGTGGTACATCAATAAAAAAACAATTAATTAAAGAATTAAGGTAACTACTCACCCTGTAGATAGGGACGCACATTTATGGCCAATCTTGAACGAAAAAGCTCCTCGGAATGCTCACATACTGTCGTGTATGCTCCGCTTCCTCGTCGCCTTTTCGCTCAACCTTGGCTCATAACTGTGTGTCCTGGCTAACCGAAGACACCGTGCGAGTAGTTACGAATTAAGAATGAATAATGGTTGAACAACTTCCTGTTGCGGTTTATAAGATTTTAATTCGAGCATTATTTTAAAAAATATTGTTTTTCAATAACTTAAAGACATATCTAATACTATTTTTTTATTCTTTTGAGATATTGATTTGTTAGTTATGAGAATTTGCCTTCCTATAAAAACAGGCTTATCAGAGATTTTCATTTTTTCTACAATTGTAAATCCATCCGCTAGTAGGCAATCATTGAAAAACTGTAGTAACTTATTTACTTCTGTAAGTTCTGGACGAACAATAGGATGAATCATTTCACATAAAAATTGTAAGAAAATATAATCATCACAATACAATAAATTAAATCTATTATCTGTAAATATCCAATAATCTTCCCAATCATCATTCATGATTGTATGTTTCCATATGTCGCCGTAGGCATCGGGAAATCTATGGTCATTAGAAGGAAGTTTGGACAGGTCAAATATTCTGGATAAAAAATTTGGGGCATCAAGCCTTCCGTTCCATTGGGTTTTCTCTAATTGGATAGTATCAAATATGTTTCTTCTGGTAACTTCAGTGATTTTGTTCATAATGATATTTTTGGATTCTTGGAAAATTTCATAAATAAACTAGAGCTTGAAATACGTACACCATATTTTCACGGTAGGATGAAGGCTTGATGTTTGACGTAGAAAATCAGTTTTTTACGTATTCCTCTATTAATTCGATGAGAACATCTTTAATTTTTTTGCCCTGTCCACCTATTTTGGCTTTGAAGGCATTACGCAAAGAGGTGGAGATTGTAAAAGTCAGAGTTACTGGAGTTTCTTCTTCTGCAGGTGATTTTATATTTTCTTTGGACATTTTTAGTCTATTATTTTGCGCACAATTCTTTTTACTCATGAGTAAACCCTCTGAAAATCAGTTATTTACATTATTATAACATTAAACAAAAAACATTTAAATAAATTTTAAAATTTATTTGCTTTAATAAATATTAAAAGCTATACTAGAAACAGTAAAATAGTATTTTATGTTTTACTACAAAGAGCGCGGTTTTTGGGTGACAAGACCCAAAAACCGCTAACCACACAACCTGCAACTTAAACTAAGGAGGTTATATGGCTTACGCCATTTTACTCAAAAAATCCTTAAGTGGGTACTTTTTTGGCATTGTTGTTGATTTTACTGGGTTATTATCGGACGTTTTCAGCAAAGGAGGGCAACAACGATGCTACTATTAACACGTAAACCAAAAGAGTCTATTTGTATTGGCGATCAAATTATCATAACAGTTATAGAAATAAAGGGTAATGCTGTAAAGCTTGGTATTGAAGCTCCAAAGGATGTTAAAATAATGCGGGAGGAGCTTCTACAATACGAAGATGAGGACGATACATAGAGGGAATAAGGGAGGATAATGCCCATCTAGGTTTAGGTAGCCAATTATTTTTTGGCTACCTAGCTAACGCTTGATTAAAATATAAAAAATATCCACAGATTCTGGTGATAAGCTTGTGGATAAGTGACAGAAATTGTAAACTAACACCTTGTTTTTGTCTGATAAATTGTTAAATCGTTTATTTATTGAATATGGTATTTTATGAATTTAGAGCAATTAAAAAAGATCATTCAACTTGGTGAAAGTGAGCAGGTTGAATTTAAAAAATCCACAGCACAATTGAGCGCCGCCTTTGAAACGGTATGTGCGTTTTTAAATAATCAAGGCGGAACTGTATTTATTGGTGTTACGGATGGAGGTAAAATTGTAGGGCAACAAGTTGCAGATACAACACGACAGGACATTGCGAAAGAAATCAGGAAAATTGAACCACCTGCCCAGTCGCAGATTGATGTTGATTATGTGCCGGTAGAGCAGGGTAGGGATATTATCGTTATGACAGTTGCAGCCAGTAACCACGTTCCTTGCGTATATGATGGTCGTCCGTTTCAGCGTACTCAATCAACTACTACATTGATGCCCCAACATCGTTACGAACAGCTTATTGTTAAACGTGGACACCTGAACTATTCTTGGGAAGAGGTCATAGCGCATGAGTACAGTATAAAAGACCTTGATCATGATGAAATATATAAAACAGTTGCTGATGGTATCCGAGAAAACCGTATCCCAGCTATAGCACAACGCGAAAATGCTAGAGAGATTTTAACTCGATTAAACCTTATTGAAGGCAATGCGTTGAAACGAGCAGCGGTTGTGCTTTATGCAAAACAGGAATCAATGAGGTTTGTACAATGCATGATCAAAATGGCTAGATTCGCAGGAAATGACAAGTTGGGTAACTTTATTGACAACCAACAGATATATGGAAACGCATTTAGACTTCTTGCTGAAGCAGATGCTTTTCTTAAAAGACATTTACCTATAGCAAGTTTTTTTAAATCTGATCAATTCAAGCGCATTGATCAACCAGCACTTCCTGTGATGGCGGTACGAGAAGCGCTCATTAATGCTATTTGTCATCGCGATTATGCCGATCGTTCTACAGATATTGCGTTGGCAATCTATAATAATCGTTTGGAAATTTGGAATAGTGGTTTTCTTCTCGATGAAATGACAATAGAAGATCTAAAACGCAAACATAATTCTGTATTAAGAAATAAATTAATTGCTAATGTATTTTATGTAAGAGGCATGATTGAGAAGTGGGGTAGTGGGACAAATAAAATGATTGCACTCTGTAGAGAAGATGGGATACCTGAGCCAGAATTTGGGGAAAATACAGGCGGATTGGAAGTAGTCTTTAGATTTAAAAAGTCTATAAGTACACAATTGAAAAAAAATAGCTCGATGATAAAACTCAACGCAAGGCAAGAAATTATTCTTGATATGATTAAAAAATCCGCGCCCATAAATATTAAGCAAATTATGGCACAGTTGGTGAATCCACCGTCTCGCAGAATGGTGCTAAAAGATTTAAATTATCTTAAACAGAAGAAACTAGTGCATACTAAAGGCAGCACGAATAATGCAGTGTGGATATTGCGCGAACAAACATAACTTAGGAACTCTTAGGAACTCTTAGGAACTCTTAGGAACAATCATCTGTGAATAAGCTAAAAATTGGCGTTAGTCGGTTTTGGCTTATTGAGAAAAATAGGGTCACTAATTTTTCGGATAGATATTTCAGAATGTTGTAATAAAAATAATAATATTTTATGTAATTTGGTAAAAAACGGTATTTTATGATGATAGCTACGACGAGAAATGTAACATTACCACATGAACAAGGGAGTCAGAGTGTTGCGGTAATTAATGGCATTGTTATCGTTGGCGCCAACGGTTCTGGTAAAACCAGACTAGGAGTGTGGCTTGAAAAGGATTCTCCGGAACAACGTTTAGTATTGAGAGTCTCAGCTCAAAAATCATTAGCTTTCCCGGAAAATATCCGTCCTATGGAATCTGACAAGGCTCGTAATTTATTTTTTGGGGGGCATGAAAATGCTCAACCTGAGCAATATGTGCCAGAAAAAATAAGGAGTAGATATGGGAATAAACCAGCAACGACAATCCAAAATGATTTTGATGTTTTACTTGTTCATTTGTTTTCAGAGCAAAATGATGTAAGTAATAAATATCGCGAAGATTCAAAATTAACCGATATAAAGTTAGTTGTTCCTTCTACCAAATTGGATAAAATAAAAACCATTTGGGAAGAAATTTTATCTCATAGAACGTTAATGATTAGCGGAGGAACAATTACAGTACAACCAAATGCTTATAATCCCAAATATTATAAAGCCTCCGAAATGAGTGATGGAGAAAGAGTTATTTTTTACTTAATCGGACAATGTTTATCCGCGCAAGAAAACGGGATTATTGTTATTGACGAACCAGAGTTGCACTTACATAAGTCTATTCAGTATACATTGTGGAATAAAATAGAAAGGGAAAGAAGCGACTGTTTATTCGTTTATCTCACTCATGATATTGATTTTGCTGTATCACGTAGCGGTTTTAAAAAAATTAATCTTGAAAATTTTAATGGGGAAAATTGGCAGTGGTCTTCTATTCAAGACTCGGAAACAGTACCAGAAAACCTTGCTTTAGAAATACGAGGATGCAAGGCATCATCTAATTGATTAACTTTAATTAAATGTTTTTTACGAAGCGTTATTTCTAAAAAAACATAAATTGTTGATTTTATTTATAATTTTATTTAAATAACGTTAAATAATTTAATTGTCTTTAATTTCCCAATCAAAGTAATCTACGTCATCATTCAAAGTTACAAAATTTAGTTTAAACTATGCCCAATGAATAACATTTGGAAAAAATGTCTCGATATTTTGCAGGACGAATTGTCGTCCAAGCAGTTTAATACCTGGATTCTTCCCTTGCAGATTGAAATGCAAGATGGTGAATTGCTATTGCTTGCGCCTAATAATTTTGTGCGGGATCAAGTGCGCAATAACTTTTGTGCGCGCATTACCGAAGTGCTGAAACAATTTTGCAAAGATAAGCCGCCAGCTATTCGCGTTGAAACCGGAATGAAAACCGCTGCTGTTGGTGCAACGAGTCGTACTAAGAATGCCAAGGCCGCAAATAATTTAAATACGGGTTTTACCTTTGCTACTTTTGTTGAAGGAAAATCTAATCAGTTAGCGCGCGCTGCGGCGATGCAAGTGGCAACTAATATTGGCAAAGCTTATAATCCTTTATTCATTTATGGCGGTGTTGGTTTGGGCAAGACGCATTTAATGCAAGCTGTTGGCAATGCGATTTTACAGGTTACTCCGCATGCGAATATTTTATATTTGCATTCGGAACGCTTTGTTGCGGATATGGTCAAGGCATTGCAGCATAATACGATTAACGATTTTAAAAAGTTCTATCGTTCGCTAGATGCTTTGTTGGTAGATGATATTCAATTTTTTGCCGGCAAAGACCGTTCGCAGGAAGAATTTTTTCATACCTTTAATGCATTAATTGAATCGCAACAACAAATTGTTTTAACTTGCGATCGTTATCCTAAAGAAATTGATGGATTAGAAGAGCGTTTGAAATCGCGTTTTGGCTGGGGTTTAACCGTTGCTATTGATCCGCCGGAATTGGAAACGCGCGTGGCGATTTTGATGAATAAAGCCGAGCAAGCAAAAATTACTTTGCCTGATGAAGTTGCTTTTTTTATCGCCAAACATATCCAATCTAATGTGCGCGAATTGGAAGGGGCTTTGCGGCGGGTGATTGCGAATGCACATTTTACCGGACAGGAAATCACCATTGATTTTGCCAAGCAAGCATTGCGCGATCTTTTGGCGTTGCGCGCGAAATTGATTACTACAGAAAATATTCAAAAAACCGTGGCGGAATATTTTAAAATAAAAATTGCGGATTTATTGTCAAAGCGTCGCGATCGTTCAGTCGCACGGCCGCGGCAAATTGCCATGGCTTTAGCCAAGGAGCTAACTGATCACAGTTTACCTGAAATCGCTGATGCTTTTGGCGGACGCGACCACACGACTGTGTTGCACGCTTGTAAACAAGTAAAGAAATTAATTGGTTCGAATTTAGATATTGCCGAAGATTATCGTAATTTATTGCGAACTTTGTCTACTTAACCGGGGATAACATTATGAAACTTACTTTAGCGACAGCGGAACTATTAACTGCCTTACAAATGGTAATTGGGGCGGTGGAGCGGCGGCAAACCATGCCGATTTTGGCAAATGTATTGTTGGTAACTAACGATAATCAATTGTTGGTTATCGCGACAGATACTGAAATCGAATTAATCGGTGTGGTGCCTTTGACGCAAAAAGTTAAATTTCCTGCTGTGACGGTTGCGGGAAGAAAATTATTAGATATTTGTCGCACTTTATCCGCAGATAGTACGATTGCTTTAACTTTGGTTGCTGAACGCGAACAAGTGATCATTACTTCCGGTTCTAGCAAGTTTACTTTAGTAACATTAGCAGCGGCGGGATTCCCTAAAATTCCCGAACAAAATTACATTATTCAATTGAGAGTAAAACAAAGAATTTTAAGAAAGCTTGCAGAAAAAACTTATTTTGTAATTCCTCAGCAGAATGCGCGCCATTTTCTTTTGGGTATGTTTTTGGAAATTAAAGATGGTGTAGTGCGCGCTGCAGCGAGTGATGGGCATCGTTTGGCTTTGTACGGCATTGATGCGGTAACCGATAAAAAATCCTTTGCTCAAGTAATTGTGCCGCGCAAAGGGGTAATTGAATTAATTCGTTTATTGGAAGATGCGGATGAAGAAGTTTTGTTGGCGTTGAACGAGAATTATATTCGCGTGGTAGGGAGAAACTTTGCTTATACTTCTAAATTGATTGTTGGGAAATTTCCCAATTACGCCAAATTAATTCCCGAGGGCAATAACAAAGTTGCCATTGTTAATCGCGAGTTTTTAAAGCAAGCGGTTAATCGCGTGGCGGTGTTGTCCAATGAGATTTTCCGCAATATTCGTTTGCAATTGCAGCCCAATTTATTGCGTTTATCCAGTAATAATCCTGAACAAGAAGAAGCGGTTGAAGATGTGCCAGTTACTTATCGCGAGCCTAAATTAGAAACAATTTTCAACGTCAATTATTTTCTGGATATTTTAAATAGTTTAGAAACCGAAAACGTTCAGCTGCTTTTCAAAGATAATGAAAGCGGTGTAGTAGTCGAAGAAGCCGCGGGCCACAACGAATGCGTGTATGTTCTGATGCCGATTAGGAAATAATTTCGGTGTAAAATTCTAAAGCGCTGTGGTCATTGGCGAGAATAGTTTCCACACAAGCACGCGCGCGAATTAGCGCTTGCGTGATAAATATATGTGCCACCATTTTTTTGCGGTCACATTTTAAAGCGTCAATGCACAGTAGGTAACTTATAATAGTGTCAGTTCCCAATTCCACAATACGGCGTTCGTGATAATCCTGATATAGCTTATCATTTTTTTCTTTGATAAAGGTTACAGTTTTTTGTAATAAATCACGCAAAATTGTTGCCAGTCTAAACAGGTCAAGAATTGATGAAAAGTCGTGAGTTTTTTCGTATTCGTCTAAGCGTTCAAATACGGCGCCTGAAAGCATTCCTCCAATTGCAGCAACGATTTGTAATTGCGTCGTGCCTTCATAAATGTTGGTAATGCGCACATCGCGCACTAAGCGTTCAACGCTAAAATCTTTCATATAACCATTGCCGCCATGAATTTGCAGGGCATCGTAGCAAACTTTATTTCCCATTTCCGTAGCAAAAGCTTTTAAGGCAGGAGTTAAAAGGGCAGCGTATTTGGTATAGCGCTTTAAATCGTCTTGGACTTCTTTTTTACGTTCGGGGTGATGTTCAGCGATTTCTTCGTAGCTTTCTTTGAGGTCGACGATGCGTGAGGTTTCATATAAAAGCGAGCGTGCAGCTTCGATATTTATTTCCATATCGGTGAGCATGGCATAAACTGCGGGGATTTCGCGAATAGGTTTGCCGAATTGAATACGGCTTGCGGCATAGGTGTCCGCTTCGCGATATGCTGCTTCTGCAATACCAATTGCTTGCGCTGCTACCGCTAAGCGCGCACCGTTCATCAATGACATGGTGTAGCGAATGAGACCAAAGCGGCGCTGTCCCAATAATTCAGCTGGAGCTTGGTTGAATTGCAATTCACAAGTGGGCGAACCGTGAATGCCTAGTTTGTTTTCCAAGCGGCGAATGCGCATGTTGGCATCACGTTTATAAATAAACAGGGATAAGCCACGCGCGCCGCTTACACCAGCTTCTGAACGCGCGAGCACTAATGAAATTTGTGCGCAGCCGTTGGTGATAAAGCGCTTAACGCCATTTAAATACCATTGTCCGTTTCTTTCTTGCGCAGTGAGAGCGACGGCAGGCAGATCAGAGCCCGCATCTGGTTCGGTTAAGATCATTGCGCCTAACGATTCTCCACTGGAAAATAAAGGAAGATAGCGTTTTTTTTGCTCTTCCGTTCCGAAATGAAAAATGGTATCGCCGATTTCTTGTAAGCCAAAAATGTTCATCAAAGACGCGTCGGCGCGCGACACCATTTCAATCGCCATTGCATAAATGATTTTGGGGAAATTTAAACCGCCATAACAGCGCGGCAAGGTAAAGCCCATAAGTTCTGCTTTGCGCAAGCGATCAATTGCTTCAGCGGTGCCTTTAGCGTAATGCACTTCGCCATGAATCAATGCAGCGCCGTCTTCATCAACTTGTGCGGCGCGCGGCGCAATAAAATTGCCGGCAATATCGCCAACTATTTCCAGCGCTTTAGTGTAATTATCCAATGCGTCATTTAGGTCAATTGGTGCTTCAGGATATAATTTTTTTTCGGAGAAATTGTTTTCCCGTAAAGTGACAATGGTATGCAAATCCATGTTTTGCAGATGGAAGAGAATGTCTTGGTTATCGTGAAAAAAATTACTCATATTTTTCTCCAAGAAAAAATTATTTATTAAATTTATAAGCTTTAATCATTTTGGGAATTACATCGTTAATATCGCCGACAATGCCATAATGCGCAACTTTAAAAATTGGAGCATTAGCATCGGTATTAATGGCGATGATGCGTTTGGATTCGTTCATGCCCGCCAAATGTTGCAATTGTCCGGAAATGCCGCAAGCGATGTATAAATTAGGCCGAACTGTGGTGCCCGTTTGTCCGACTTGATGTTCTTTGTTTAATAAACCCGCATCTGCTACAGGGCGTGAGCAGCCAAGTTCCGCATTCAGGGTTTTTGCCAGTTCTTTGATGAGCATGAGCGATTCTTGAGTGGTAACGCCCATGCCGGCAGCAACAATAATTTTTGCCGCTTTTAAGTTAATGGTTTTAGCTTCGCGTACGACTTCAATAATTTCCGCAGGAAAGTCGTGTGCGGTCAGTTCCATCGTTTCTTCGATTATTTGTGCGGTTTTTTGCGTATTTGGTACGATCATTTTCATCACGCCTTCGCGTACGGTTGCCATGCTGGGAGAACTTTCCGGAGAGACAATGGTCGCGATAATGTTGCCGCCAAAAGCGGGGCGAATTTGTAATAAAATATTTTCCCAATGTTGGTCTTTTAATTGGTAATCGCCGATTTGGAGGTCGGTACAATCGGCAGTTAAGCCGCATTGCAATTCTGATGCAACGCGCGGAGCTAAATCGCGGCCGTTAACGGTTGCGCCGAATAAAACAATTTGAGGCGTGTATTTTTTAATTAACGTCGTAACAATTTTAGCATAGGGAAAGGTCGTGTAATGTTTGAGGCGCTTATCACTGACGTAATACACTTGGTCACAGCCGTAATGGCCTAAAGCATTTAATTGCGATTTTAAATCATGACCGATTGCAATCGCGGAAACGTTGGTTTTTAACTGATCCGCGAGTGCGCGCGCTTTGCAAATGAGCTCTAAACTAACGTCAGCCAAAATACTGTCATTTTGTTCAATAAAAACGAGGATGCTGTGGTTATTCATGTTTAATACCTATCCTATGATGTGTTCGGAGACCAGCTCATGGATTAATGCGCCGATTTCATTTTCGGCGTTAGAAATTGCGCGCGTGTTGCGTGCGGTCAAGACAACATTTTCGATTTTTTTGACTTTAGTTGGCGAGCCCGATAAACCGCAACGCTTAAGTTCGGCTTTAATGTCGTCGGCATTCCATTGTTTAATATGCGTGCAAACTTTTTTTTCGGCTTTTTCTGCAGAATCGAGATATGTTTCATCATAAGCATCGCTATTTTTGCAGGCGATATTTTTGTAAAGCATGACGCGCTTGATACTTGGTGAGCGTGGTTCATTGGCTTCAGTAATAATTGTTAGTAACGCGGGTAAAGCAGTTTTGACAACTTCTGTTCCGCCGTCGATCATGCGTTTGACGGTGATGTTCTTGGCCGAAACCTGGATAATTTCTATGATATTGGATAGTTGGTTGATGTTTAATTTCTGCGCCAATTGCGGACCGACTTGCGCGGTATCGCCGTCAATCGCCTGACGCCCGCATAAGATCAAATCAAATTTGCCGATTTTTTCGACAGCGCATTTAAGCGCATAAGAAGTGGCCAGAGTGTCTGACGCCGCGAATTTAGGATCGGTAATAAGAATTGCATCATTAGCGCCGCGATATAACGCTTCTTTTAAAGTTTTAACTGCGCCTGGTGGGCCCAAGGTAATTGTGGTAATTGTCGCGCCAAAAGTTTCTTTAATTTTGAGAGCTTCTTCTAAAGCGTTTAAATCTTCGGGATTGGTAATCGCAGGCAATGCCGCACGGTTAACTGTCCCATCTGGTTTCATCGCATCGCCGGTAATGTTAGCGGTGTCTGGAACTTGTTTGGCTAGGGTAATTATTTTTAGGGGCATACCGTAAAATCCTGTATTTTTTTAAAACACGTCATTGTAACAAACTGTTTGAACGAGTCAAAAAGAAGGTTTTTTAGATTATTTATGCCATATTAGTTAGTCACCATACAAAAAATATTTCTTTTAAAATCAACAACTTAGAGAATAATGTCGCCAATTTTTGATAATAATTACTGCCTTAGTTGGTAATTATCATGATTATACGTGAGTTCTATAGGTACTATTTCAGCACTTTCTCAAAGTGCTGGTAATCCTTTATTTGCGGCCAAGTCCCGCCCCAGACCCATCTGTGTTTGGCAAAAATTTGTACGATTTGACTGCGGCCATTGATTTTCCCTTTGTGATAACTGCTGCGGTCGACATTTTTTGCTCCGGCTGTTGGTTCGACGTTATCTCCATTTACGTAAGGATTGATTAATGGATTAATGTCAATTGCATAACCATAACTGTGAATTGAATATTGATTTTTAAAATCAGTCATAGCGCGGCAATTAAATGCCGAGGTGTTGTTGGCGTCCATCGAAGCGTCGTCGCTGCCGTTATAATCTTCGATCGGATGAATTTTCTCGATGGGAAATCGTATAGCATATAACTCTTCGAAAATATCTAGCACTTCTTGCGCTACTTTATTATTTATGATTAACGTTCCCGTGTGGGTTTTGTCGTCAAATCCAACGTAAGATACATTTACGGCGGATAGCTGCTCTAATGCGACAGGACAGCCTTCACGCCAGGTAGTATTAAGCATTTTTTGTTTCATTGCATCAGACAATGGCTCAATGTTGCCTTGAAATTTTGGTAGACTTTCGAGGTCCGCAATTAAACGCCGTGCTGTAATGTACATGGCTTTCCAGTGCGGATCGTTGATGTTGGATAGTTGTACGATGGGTGAATTATATGCGGTGGCATTGATCATGAGGTTATTTCCAAGATATAAACCTTCATGGCTGATTTTGTTGTCAAAGCCAAAAAATAAAATATCTCCAGGTTGTAATGCTTTTCTTGATACTTCGTATAATAGCGGAGAATTTACGGTTAAGTGGCTGTCGCGCGGTAAAACAATGCCAAGATTGCGAAATAAAAATTGCACAAATCCGGAACAGTCAAAGCCAAAGGTGCTGGTTCCGCCCCAAAGATAAGGCAGACCGACGAAGTTATGGCTATAAGCAAGCATTTTTTGCATGGTCATTGGTTCGGGATTTATTGTTAGGTCTCCTTCCTGAATCCAGCCCAATGTGCCATTAACTAGTTGCACTTGCACCCAATGATCGTCGGTAGTTTTAATTACGGTAAGCATTGCGCCGTTGGGCAAAGTAATTAAGGGCAGAATATCCATGGTGGTCGGCCTTGAATATACGAAAGCAAATAAATTCGTTACTTTAGCTAGCGTTGCGTTTGGCGGTGTTTGATATTCGGTGAGATCGCTTTTTTTGATCCAGCCCTGGTAGTTATCGTCGGTATTGACTGAATACCATGAGCCTTTGCTGTCGAGTATTTTGACCGGGCTTCCGTAAATTGCCTGCGAAGCCAATGATGAATTATCGCTGGGGACGACGTGCATATTGGCAACCCCGATTTTAACAACCGTGGCGGCAAAAATGTTGGAAATTGGTAGCCAGAAAAATAAACTGATTATGGTGATAAAAAAGATATTTTTGTGACGATTAAGCATGATTGAGTCCTTTTTGGTTTTTGATGTGATGAATTCTGCCACGCTAGAGGTCAAGGGGTCAAGTCCAAGGTGTCAAGTCTGGACAAAGACATTAAAATGTTGGCTGTTAGTTTAATGTCTTTGTCCAGACTTGATACTTATACTTAAATATAATATGAGTAAAGCCAAAGAATCTTTTAAGGCAGTCTATGGGCGCACTTGTGGGTAATGATATGGCTGGGATTGGGGCACGAGGTAGGACCGAAAAAACCTTAGTGCAGGAAGATGAGCGTTTTCCACATATATACAATGGGCTTCATTTTCTGCCAATGATATTTGATAGTGGATTGCCTTACCGGATCTAGATAGCCTGTCGGATATCTGTCGCTCGGCGTCAGGTGTACTGGCGATAACGGCGTCTACCCTCTCATTGTTAGGGGCGTTCCTGCGGTGTATTTCGACTACATTTCCTTGTGCCGACAATCCTGCTAACAATAAATACATGTAAGTTAATGTAAGTAGTTCCAAATGCGTCGGTTGTGTTGCATTTCGATCGTGGCGTGAAAATATTGCTGCTCTTAGCAAAGCTAATGGTTCGGGGGATGTTGCGGTGTTTAAGTGTAAACAAAATTCAAAAATTTGTCTGACCATACTTTCTTTATGATCTGGTTCGTCAACATAGCCAGGTCGTCGCCATACCGTGATAGGTATAGGCAAGTCTTTTGCATCGCGTAATGCTCCCAAAATGGTAGTTCTTCTATCTGCATCCCAATATGGATCAATAGTACGTAGTGGCAAAAATATACGGTAGCCATAATCTGCTTTAATATGCCGCAGAAAACTTACAGCAGGGTTTGGCGGCGTAGTAAATAATGGATTGCGTAGCGTTTGCGCAACACCAAGAGCGTGTGGGGGCAATAGTGATAGGCACTGGTTCGCAAGATCAATGATAAAAGCGGAAAATTTTGATATATAAAATGTATCGGAACATTGTTTAAAATATATGATTGGGGTACTTGCTGAATGCAAGATCATTTGAAATAACAACATCAAACCTTCCTGCCTCTCCGCTGGTTCCGCCGACATCTCGGTTGGACAGTACCGTGTTAATGCGGAAATAAGCCCGGAATTGTGCTTTTGTGAAACCATGCTAAAACTACACAAATATTCAACAAGTTGCTCTAATTGAGGCAAGGTAAGTGGTGCGGCGCTAATTTTGTCCGTCATAACTTCATCGTGAGGCATATCTAAAGTTTCATGCAAAAGATCGAGCGAGACCTCTGGACAAAAAGTTTTATATACCAGGATCATTTTTTCTTTTAGAGCTGCATATGCCGTCATACGCATGAGCTCTTTGTCACAAGCGGACCATTGCTCGGGGGGGATACGCGATGGGTGTAGATTGCGATTAAGGGTTGCTTGATAAGTAATATTAAATACGCATCCTCTTTCCTTCGCCAAGAGAGCAAGGTGATATAGCGACATTACCAGCACATTATTACGATCAGCAAGCCCACCTAAGATCATAACATTTATAGGTTGTCTGCTCTCTATATGCAAATTTTCCGCAATGCTTTGTCGCACATTGGTTTCGAAATTTAAAGTTCCTGGTGATGTGTGCAAAAAAAATGACATGTCCTCGTTGAAAATGTACCAAACAATAGATTGAGTGAGACCAGTTGTACCTAACCAGCGAATCGGTGATGGATGGCGAACCAGTATACTTTCATCTTGCAGGCACAGCAGCGTGTTGGCTTCTATGGTGGTAAAATCTTTTGGCCACATTACTTCGATAGGAGGTGATGCCACGCGTCGCAAACTCTGCAGGCATGTTTGATCCATCATTCTATAAGCATTGTCACGTTCTACTGAGAGCATTGCAGCTTGATCTGGACGTAACAGCAGGAGTAATACTCGTACTCGTTCTGAAACACAAATTCGAAGTAAGTCGATTTTAGCTTTTTCGAACTCGCCCGCGGCCAAGCCACAATCCAGGAAGAGTGCAGCAAATATTTTGTTCAATTCCACGCACTCTATTACGATATGAGGATTATACTCGTTCTCACCAATCTTTAGTCTACCAATCTTTAGTCCACCTATGCCCATAGATGTTCTCCGTTTTGAATAGTTACTAGCAAACAAGTCTCATCTTAAAATACTATAGAAAAATAATACCAGAAATTCAATTGCGGATTATTAGAAAAATATTAATAACAGCAACTTGTTTGATTGCTTATCAAACAACTCTTAATCCATAATTTACGTTGATTATCAATAATCTACAAAACAATTCTGTTCTGTGGATGGTATTACTTAAAAGAGGCTGACAGTTCACGTAGCAGATTTGATGTTTTGGCTAAGTTTTTGTTAATAATTTTTTTTAGTAGTCATTACATTTTTCTTCTATAATGAAGAAAAACTTTCATTATGCGTGAAGAACTAAGAACCATAATAACACAACATATTCCAGTCCGCGTATCCGTGGATATTGCGGCTGGTGTTGATATGCAACTCACTGCTGATGAAAGAAGCATGTTGAATCGTACTATGGTGGTTTTGGCGGAAACGGAACTTGCAGATGATCTTGAGGAAATGAACGCAATGGAAGTGACTATCTTGGAACGACAAAACCATATTTTATCGATTAAAACTTACACTAAGTATGCAGGCTCAGTCGTCAATAGAAATTGGCAGGTTGATTTATCATCAGGTACGGCGAGTTATGACCACAATATTTTGGTAGTTATCGATGCACGTGCAGAAAGTATGGATTTGGCGGCATTATCTGCGGCGACTAAGTGTACGGTTTATTTTGCTAAAGATATTGGTTATTTTTCTCAGTGTCTTGATTTTTTTAAAGAATGTCTTGCCCAAAAGCGCATTGCTTTGGTTGCAGTGATTTTATCACCAGCCAATGTAGCGCTGCATAGGCAAGAGGGGCCGCCGGATACCATAGCTGAAGTGCAAGATGAAATTCAGCTTTTGCAAGAGATATTTGGTAAAGTAGCGTATTTTCAGGATGAGCAATTAGAGCTGAGTAAAGAGGATGTGGTGGTGCTACGTGCTTCGGCTAAAGAATGTTTTTATCCAGCGCGAAATTTTCAGGAGGAGATTTTGTCCCAATTAGCGCTCCATGAAAGTCCAATTAAAGCCAGTTTGCCTGGTCCGCAAGCTATTGCCGTAAGTTCTTACTGGCATCAACGTACTAGGGCGATGGATGCTACTGGTACTAGAACTGAAGCGAGCGATAATCTGCCACAACAAGTCGCAATTGTTTCCGGCGATTCTTGCAGTTGTAGGGGTTCGTGCACGGTGCTATAGTCCAGACTTGACACCATTCCACTTGCCATTCTTCCATTCTTATGTAAACTATAAAAATGAAAGTTATTCTGATGTTTTGCTGTTTATTATTCTCAATTGTGGCGTTGGCTGATGCTATTACTTTAACGATTGATAACCAAAGTAAAGTGAATTTTGTTGTAACTTTTAAAGGTCAAGATACAACCATTGATCCGGATATTACCAAACAAATAATTTTCGCGGGTAAAAGTGTAATGACGGTGCTTAAAAAATCTCCCGAAAGCATTATTCAAACGCCGGTTGGAACGTTTCTTTTAAATCCTAATCAACAACGAATATCAATTAGCGTCGCTCCGCCATCTTTAGGATCATCTCCCAGATTGATTGTAAGGGGATGTCCATTTTGTGAACCAACGGATACGACTTACATTAAAGATGGTGCTGCAACTGTAAAAATATATTTAGAGGAGCATTGATATGTGGGTTGTCTGTACCCATTACACTTCAAAATACCAGATTTTTTTGATAGTCAGGATTTACCCTTTTTCCTGTAACCATGCAAATAATATTTCATTTAAAATCAATGAGTTAACAATTTAGCCATAGAAATCAACGATCCTAACCCACAAAAACATATTTTGTGGTAACATCTTAACTCATGAATAATATCGAACCAGCTCCAACTAATTTCATTCGCCGCATGATCGATGAAGATTTAGCTGCGCATAAAAATGCAGGGCGCATAGCAACACGTTTTCCTCCTGAGCCTAACGGTTATTTGCATATTGGACATGCCAAGTCAATTTGCCTTAATTTCGGCATCGCGCGCGATTATCATGGCACTTGTAATTTACGTTTTGACGATACTAACCCTGAAAAGGAAGACGTTGAATATGTAGATTCCATTATGGAAGACGTGCGCTGGTTAGGATTTGATTGGGAGCAAAGGTTGTATTATGCCTCGGATTATTTCGAAAAAATGTACGAATACGCGGTGCAGTTAATTAAATTGGGCAAGGCTTATGTTTGTGAATTGGGGCCTGATGAAATTCGCGAATATCGCGGCACTTTAACTCAATCAGGGAAAAATAGCCCCTATCGTGAGCGCCCCATTGAAGAAAATTTAGATCTTTTTGCACGGATGCGTGATGGCGAATTTGCCGAAAATTCCAAGGTATTGCGCGCCAAAATTGATATGGCATCACCCAACATCAATTTGCGTGATCCCATTATTTATCGCATTCGCAAGGTTAAACATCATCGTACCAAAGATCAATGGTGCATTTATCCGATGTACGATTTTGCCCATTGCATTTCTGATGCGTTAGAAAATATTACCCATTCTATTTGTACATTAGAATTTGAAGATCATCGCCCGCTTTACGATTGGTATTTGGATACTTTAAAAACGCCTATTCATCCGCGACAAATTGAATTTTCGCGGCTCAATATCAATTACACGGTTATGAGCAAGCGCAAATTGCTGGAATTAGTGCAGAAAAAATTAGTAAATGGCTGGGACGATCCGCGTATGCCGACTTTAGTTGGTTATCGTCGCCGTGGCGTGCCGCCCGAAGCAATTCGTGGATTTTGCGATCTGATTGGCGTGAGTAAACAGGAAAGTATTATTGATGTTGGTTTATTGGAAGAATGCATTCGCGATCGCTTAAATCAAACAGCCAAGCGCGTGTTGGCAGTATTGCGCCCCTTAAAAGTTGTGATTGAAAACTATCCTGAAAATACTCAAGAAGAGTTAGATGCACCTTTTCATCCGAACGATATTTCGTTTGGTTCTCGCAAGTTATGCTTTACGCGCGAAATTTATATCGAGCGCGATGATTTTATGGAAAATCCATCTCAAGATTTTTTCCGTCTAGGAATTGGGCGAGAAGTGCGCTTGCGTTATGCCTATTTCATAAAATGCCATCAAGTAATTAAAAATGCTGCAGGCGAAATTGTGGAATTGCGCTGCACTTATGATCCTTTAACGCGTGGTGGTAAAGCTCCTGATGGACGCAAAGTAAAAGGGACCATTCATTGGGTTGCGGCAGCGCAAGCTATTAATGCGGAAATCAGGCTATACGATCGCTTATTTAGTGTACCCGATCCCGATGCTGATGCGACGAAAGATTTTAAAGAGTTTCTCAATCCCCATTCTTTAGAAATTATTGCGAATGCTAAACTTGAACTGAGTTTGGTAAATGCAGTATTGACTGAACGCTATCAATTCGAACGTCAAGGATATTTTTGTTTAGATCCTGAAAGTTGTTTGCAAAAATTAGTTTTTAATCGCATTGTATCTTTGAAAAGACAATGAGTGATTAATAATGAACAATTGTTGTGCGGCTACAAGAACATTTTTTTATAAAATCCGGCATTTCCAAGTGCGAGCAGTATACACATCAAACCGCACGCTTTTGCCTGAGTAAATTATGTCTGGTTTTAGATGAGTAAGAGTTGGCGCCAAGCGCGGTCTTTTTACCACTACACGTTTTTTTGTGCATTTTAGCGCTAACCAAAATAATTCTTCGGCATCTTCATCATTGCCCACAACGGCGCGCAAAATGCGCAGGTTTTTTTTGTTCAACGCCGAACCGCGTTCGGGATACATGGGGTCGAGATAAATTACGTCGGGTGCGGGAACTCTTTTTTGCAAATAAGAAATCGCATCGGTTATGGTCAAGGTTAATGAGATTTTTGGGGTGGGGTTTTTGCTAAAAAAACGGTCTAAGCCATCTTGCAATAGTGTGCCGATTATCGGTGATCGTTCGATCATCTGTACTTTTGCGCCGAAATTAGCAAAAATAAACGCATCAATGCCTAAACCTGCAGTCGCATCCAGAATGGTAAGAGGTTGGTTTTTTTTAATGCCGACGGCTTTAGTGCTGAGTTGAGTAGTGTGGCAACGTTGCCAATTTATGGCGTTGAAATCGATAATTAATGGCTTAAATTTGTGTGTTAAGTCCTGTAAAACAAGGCCCGCAGTGGTTTTAGTTAAGTGATAATGAGAAGAATTATTTGATTCTATGTTCATGGCGAACTTAAGCTTTATTTTTACTTGCTTGTAATTTCGTGCGCAGTGCTGCTAGTTTTTCTTTGATTTTAATTTCTAAACCGCGCTCGGTTGGATAATAATATTGTTGTGGCGGCATTTCTTCGGGAAAATAATTTTCGCCAACGGCGTACGCGTCTTGTTCATCGTGTGGATAGCGATAGTTTTTACCATAGCCTAAATTTTTCATGAGTTTAGTTGGTGCATTACGCAAGTGCAATGGAACTTCCAATGAGCCATATTCTTTTGCCGCTTCCATTGAGGCAGTAAATGCGGTGTAACACGCGTTGCTTTTGGGTGCGACTGCAAGGTAAATTATAGCTTGGGCGATAGCTAATTCACCTTCAGGACTGCCGAGGCGTTCATAAGTTTGCCATGCGGCAAGCATTAAAGTTAATGCGCGCGGATCAGCGTTGCCGACGTCTTCGCTGGCAAAGCGCAACATGCGTCGCGCGATGTAATGTGGATCGCAACCGCCATCTAACATGCGCGTAAACCAATATAAAGCCGCATCGGGGTTAGAACCGCGCACTGATTTATGCAGTGCGGAAATCTGGTCATAAAACATCTCGCCGTGTTTATCAAAGCGTCGTACGCCATTTTCAATAATTTCACGCAGCACTTCTTCGTTAATTATTTCTTGGTTGTTTTGTGGGATAGCGAAGTCGGCGGCAATTTCTAGCAAGTTAAGCGCCTGGCGCGCATCGCCATCAGCAGCATCGGCTAATTTTTGACGTGAATCATCGGGAAAAATTAAATGGCGCGAGCCTAAGCCGCGTTCTTTATCGTTTAATGCGGTATCAATAATTTGTAAAATATCTGCGGTGGTTAGGCGTTTTAAAACGTAAACGCGAGTGCGCGATAGTAAAGCGTTATTTAATTCAAAGGATGGATTTTCTGTAGTGGCGCCAATTAAGATTAGCGTACCGTCTTCAACGTAAGGCAAAAACGCATCTTGCTGTGATTTATTGAAGCGATGTACTTCATCAACGAATAATACGGTTAATTGCTGTTGTTCGCGACGCGCAATTTGCGCGCGTTCAACTACGGCGCGGATATCTTTTACGCCAGCTAG
>Ga0233425_10002251_pt1 | contig 38946 bp, 32 predicted proteins | sample Watercolumn_Towu_2_FD_181712 | JGI IMG/M metagenome (GOLD analysis project Ga0233425, IMG submission 181712) | Freshwater microbial communities from Lake Towuti, South Sulawesi, Indonesia - Watercolumn_Towuti2014_140_MG | ecosystem: Environmental > Aquatic > Freshwater > Lake | place... | reverse complement strand
CAAGCTCATGGCGAGATTTAATTTTTCCTGCTTCTGATTTATTTCAATTTCCTGTTTTAACCAGTTTAACAGGGGATTATTTTGTTCGGCAAGCAAATACCATTGCTCAAAATCAACAGGTATTTCGGGAGACAGGTAGGACTTGTCGCTAAACTGAATTTCTGTGCCACCGTTAAGTAAAGTCAATTCGGATAACAACGCATTCCTGTTAATTTCGAGAACTTCTGCTTCTTTACGGATATTGAGCAAATTAAGCTGTGCTTTATTGTTGTCGATGATGTTTGTTTCTCCTTTTTCAAATTTAGCGTTATACGCGTCGGCAATAACCTGAGCATTATTTACTCTTTTGACAAACTCGTCCTGCAAGGCATTGATATAAATCAAATCCATGCAAATCAGCCTGGACTGAAGCAAAATTGCTTTTTTTTGTTTCTGGTATTCGAGTTCAACCTGTTCGTTGCGGGCATCTGTTATCTGTTTCTTATAACTGTAAGCAGACGGAAAATCAAAAGATTGGGTTACGGTAATGTCTGTCCTGTTTCCAAAATCATTGGGATTATCCCAGAGATAGTTAAACTCAAATTCGGGATTTGGCAGATAGATCCCTGTTTTGTTCCCTATTTTCTGAGCATCAACCTGCTTACGCAATGCAGAAAGGGTAGAATTGTTTTTTTCCACTTCGGATAAAACCACATCAAAACTGTTTTGAGCGAAAAGCGAAAAACAGGTTGTAATTGTACCGATTACTGTTATTATTATGGCTTTCATACTTTTTCTGATTTTAAAATTCCACGATTTTTGAGAATACTATATACAATGGGCACAATGTAAATATTCAGTAGTGTTGAAGTCAGAAGACCACCAAGGATTACTTTTGCCATCGGGCTTTGGATTTCGTTGCCGGATAAGTCACCTCTGAGCGCCAGTGGAATGAGAGCAAGGGCGGCTGTGAGCGCCGTCATTAAAATTGCATTTAGGCGGTCGGCAGAACCCCTGGTTACGGTTTCATAATTTGAAACACCCTGACTTTGCAACCGCTGGTAGTTTGAAATCAGCAAAATGCCATTGCGGGTGGCAATTCCAAAAAGCGTGATAAATCCTATAATTGCAGGGATACTTAATATGCCTGAAGTAAAATAAATTGAAAAAATACCTCCGATCAATGCCAAAGGCAGATTAAGCAAAACAACACCGGCTAATTTGAAATTTTTAAACTCCTGGTAAAGAAGGGCGAATATTATCAATAAAGCAAGGATGGATGTAATCAGCAGTGTTCTTGATGCCTTCTCTTCACTTTCAAATTGTCCGCCGTATTCAATCCGGTATCCCTCCGGCAAAATAATTTTAGCGTTAATATTTTTTTGGATATCACTGACAACACTTTTAATGTCACGACCTGAAACATTCGCCGAAACGACAACTTTTCGCTGAACATTTTCGCGACTGATGCTGCTGGGACCAGAAACGGAAACAATGTCTGCAACCTGTTCCAAAGGCACTTTTTTGCCGTCGTGAGTATCAATTAATGCCGAACGGATACCCTCTATGGTTTGGGTGTAATCCTTATTCAGGCGAAGTACCAGGTCGAAGCGGCGCTGTCCTTCATAAATATCGGATAGTTTTTCACCTCCAAATGCAATATCAACAAACTCGTTAAACTGTTCGATGGTAATTCCATAAAATGCAAGCATGTCGCGGTTGGCGCGAATCTGAATCTGGGGAATGGCGATCTGCTGGTCCACGTTTAAATCTACCAAGCCCTCAATGCCAGTCACAGCACTTTTAATTTCATTGCCAATGCTGAACATTTTGTTCAGGTCGGTTCCAAACAGTTTTATCGCAATGTTTGCCCGCGTACCGGAAATCATGTGGTCAATCCGATGACCGAGAGGCTGACCGACCGTAGCTGCAATACCGGGAACCCCTGCAATTTTTGCCCTCACTTCCATCATAAAGTCGTCACGGCTGCGATCTTTCAGGGTGAAGTTGACGTCAACTTCGGCGCTGTTTACAGTTTGAGAATGCTCGTCCAGTTCCCCACGCCCTGTTCGGCGGGCAGTGCTAACGACTTCGGGGATTGAAAGCAATTCCGTTTCGACGAGATTTCCCAGCCGGTTGCTTTCCTCCAACGAAGTACCTGGTTTGCAAACTACCGAAAGAGTCAATGATCCTTCGTTGAATTCGGGAAGAAAACTACGACCCATTGTTGTGTTAAGGATAAGCGCCAAAATCAACAGCCCCAACGAAGAAAAGATCATCAGTCTTTTATGATGCAATGTCCATTCCAGTGATTTCAGGTAATAACCGGTAAGTTTCCGTGTAAGCCATTTGTCTTTTTCGTTCCTGGCAAGGTATTTCTCATCCGAAAGCAACAGTTTACACAACAAAGGCGTGAGCGTCATTGCTACCACAAGGGAAAAGAATAAAGAGACAATAAATGCAATTCCCAACGGGATAAGCATGCGCCCTTCCATACCCGAAAGGAAAAATAAGGGTATGAAAGCCACGATGATAATTAACGTAGCATTGAGGATGGAAGCCTGCATTTCTTTTGACGCTTCAAATATGACAGCAAAAGCCGGTTTTCGCTCATTCAAAGGCTTTACACGGTTTTGCCGGAGCCGTTTATAAGCGTTTTCGACATTGATAATTGCATCGTCAACCAAAACACCAATGGCAATAGCCATTCCGCCAAGACTCATCGTATTGATATTTAAACCTAAGAGTTTCATGACAATGATTGCACCCAGCAGGGAGATGGGTATGGCCAACAATGAAATAAGGGTGGTGCGAAAACTTCCAAGAAATATGAACAGAATAATGATTACAAATACAGCGCCTTCTATTAAAGAGTTTTTTACATTATTGACGGAGGTTTCGATAAAATCGGACTGACGGAATATTTTGGTATCCAATTTAACATCCGGAGGGAGCGATTTCTTTAGCAATTCAAGATTATCCTCGATGCGTTTGGTCAAATCAACAGTATTTGCATTGGGTTGTTTTGAAATGGAAAGTATGACAGCTGGCTTTGCATTTTCGGACGCATACCCCATTTTTAGTGCACTGCCAATCAAGACCTCTGCCACATCACTGATCCTGATTGGTTTACCGTTCACTGATTTGATGTACGAATTGCCCAATGCCTCCAGTTCCGAAGTACGTGCTATGCCTCTGACAACATATTCGTTTCCAAACTGACGTACAGCACCCCCCGTTGAATTTTGACTTATGCCTTTACAGATTTCAGCCAATTCATCCATTGAAACATGGTAGAATTTCAATAACTGAGGATTAGCCAATACCTGGTATTGCTTGTATTCTCCGCCAATGATCGTAACCTGCGACACTCCACCCGTAGCGAGAAGCATCGGTTTTACATTCCAGTCCGCAATGGTGCGCAGGTCCATAAGACTGGTTGTGTCAGACTGAATACCGATAAAGAACATTTCGCCCATAATGCTTGACTGAGGTGCAAGTGTTGGTTGCCCGACACCCAAAGGCATTTGGGCGCTAACTGTAATCAGTTTTTCGCTTACAATCTGCCGCCCTTTATAGATATCCGTACCCCAGTCAAATTCGACCCACACAAAAGAGAATCCCTGAGAAGAAACTGATCGAACGCGGCGCACATCAGTCGCACCATTCATCGCTGTTTCGATGGGGAAGGTAACCAACCGTTCCACTTCTTCTGATGCCATTCCATGAGCATCCGTCATGACAACCACAGTAGGTGCGGTAAGGTCAGGAAAAACATCCACGTCCATTTTGCTTGCGGTCCGAAGGCCGATGATTATCAGCGCAACCGCACAAATCAGGATAAAGAATTTATTATCGAGTGAAAATTTAATAATATTGTTTATCATTGTAATAGGATTTTAGTGGTTGTGTCCGGAATGAGCGTCTAAAGCACCGGAGGCCTGAGCCAGTTTAACCAGCACCGCTCCTTTGGTTACAATACGATCGGCTATTGAAATACCCTTCGTGATTTCCGTTCTGAGCCCATCGGTTGAACCGATTTTCACTTCACGCTTTTCAAACAGCTCCGGATTTGTTTGCACAAATACAAAATAGTTACCCTGATCTTCCAGAACAGCCTCGTTGGGAACTGTAAGAGCTGATGAAGTGGAAATTACCTGCAGATACAATTCGACAAATCCACCAGGAATAAAGCTGCCATTGTTTTCAATCTGCAAAATAACGGGCACCAAATAATTATCAGTGTTTGCATTTTTTCCATACGACAACACTTTACCCTGAAGCTCGCTGAGGGTAAAAGTCAGGTTATTTTGAAGCGAGCGAATATTGGCAGTGGAAATTGCACTTAGCAGATGCGCATATTTTTGCTGAACATCAGCATGAAGCAACAGCGTTTGATTTTGTGATACAGTTAAAAGAGGTTGGCCTGCTTCGACAAACTGACCATTGCTCACAAAAACGTGCTTTATAAACCCCTTTAAAGGACTTTTTACAGCCTGTTCACCGGAAGAAAAATTATTGTTCAGATTGTTAAAAACTGCGCTGGCATTATCATATTCATTTTTAGCATTTAAAAGGTCTTTTTCCGAAACGATTTTATCCTTTGACAGTTCTTTGAGTCTTTCGTAATCAGCTTTTGTCCGCTCATAATTGTTCTGTGCTTCAGCATACCTGACGGTTGAATTATTATCGGCTAACCCGCTGCCGGATATAATAAAGATGACCTGACCCTGAGATAGACCTAGTCCGTCAACCACTTCGTTTTTAGAAAACATTACCATCCCATTGGTTTTCGCCGTAATTATTTGCTCATCCTCCTGTGCAGACTGAACCTGCGCGGTGGTTTTAATAACCTGCCCAAAGGTTCCTGTATCAGGATACTCCGTTGCAAAATCTATCTTCCACGACTGCTCTTTTGTGAAAGCAACAGCGTTTGTGCCGGGTATAATTATTTTGCTCGCCGCATCAAGGGACTGCTGATCATCAGGATAAACAGTAATATCCGGCACTATTACCTGGTAGTCGTTTTGATCTATCTTAATATCGAAAACCAATTGACCCGAACCCTGAAGTTCAGGTTTAAGCTCAAATTTATAAATACCCTTTCGTGTGGGTTTGTCCAGCATTTGAGACACCTCACTGTTACCGACCATCAGCCTGATTTTAACACTTCCGTTTTCCAAAGCCTTAAATCCGGGAAGGTGCGAAAAGTGGGATAAGATACCGGAGGTTTTACCAACAAGGAATGGATCGGCTTCAGCGAAAAGTTCAAAATCATTGCTATATGCAGTAAGTTTGAATTTTATTTCTTCTTCATGTGTATTCTGTGAGTTTTCGATGCTGGGTTTGCAGCCTGCGATAAAAATTGCAAGAAGCAGAATGGCATAAAAGTTTTTATTCATTGAAAGTAATTTTTGAAATTTTATAATAACTGAAAGTATTGAATAAGACTGTAAGGGCGATAAATAAAATCTAACGCCAGTCATCAAATAAGGAAAACTAAAAGGTTAAATCAAGGGTGGGGCGCGTAAGCCAAAACACTGGCTTACATAAACAAAAAATAAGGATGTATTAATATCCGGGGGACTGTTAGAGGGCAATGCCAGATTATCCTGAATAAAAATATTTGAGTTTAATAAAATCGGATGAAAATCATAATTGCCGATTGAATTAATTGAGTTATGACCATCGCACCTAAAGTTATTGGAAGGAATGGTAACCCCCTTATAAAGTAAGCAATCCAATAGATTTTCATTTTCACCGTGCTCATGCTTTTGATTACCGGCATCATGATTATGTGCAACTGAGTCATCAACGCAATGCTCCTCAAAAAGGTAAGCCTGCAAATTGTGGTGATGATGCGGAAATACGGCATGAGCCAACAAAATCAGGTTGACACTAACCAAAAAAATATATGCTGTAAACCGTTTCACACAAATCATAATTTGATGATGCAAATATTCATAATTATTTTAAAACTGTCAATGTTGAGCGAATATTTAACCTGAGTATTCACAAATTGTTCACTTTTGTAATTCCATGGCATTATAAAAAACCGACAATTTGAAACTTTGTCGAAGGTTAACCCTCGTCCCGATGCCAAATCGGGATGGCATCCGGTGATTTATTCATTTTTTGAATTATCCGGGTTAAATCTCCACTGATCGTTCTGAGGTAAAAATTCTCTACTTTCTAATCAATGCAATATCTTTTACAGCTTCAATTGCCCTATCAATATGCTCTTCAGTGTTGAAAGGACCAATGCTCAGCCTGACAGTTCCATGAATACCGAATGTCCCCAGACCCTCGTGAATCATGGGAGCACATTGTAATCCGGTACGACATGCGATGTTGTAGTCCACATCGAGCATTGTCCCCACGTCTTCAGCTTCGATGCCTTTGATGTTGAAACTCAGAACCGGATTCTGATTCTCTGATCCATTAGCGCAATAGGTGATCACTTTTTCGATTTTCCGAAGACCTTCTTTTAGCTTTGTCCATAGCGCCATTTCTTTTTTATGAAGGTTGTCGATTCCCTGGCTCAGAATCCATGAAACACCGGCGTTTAATCCGGCAATGCCCACTATATTCAAGGTTCCGACCTCAAGCCGGTAGGGGAATTCATCAAGGTGGGTTTTTGAGGCTGAACGTACGCCGGTTCCACCAAACCGGGTATAGCGGACAGGTACGTTTTCCATAACATAAGAACCGCCGATGCCGGTTGGTCCCATCAGGCATTTATGACCTGTAAAGCAAACAACATCAATTCCCATTGCCTTCATATCAATAGGAACCGCCCCGGCGCTCTGGCTCGCATCAATGATGAAATAAACCCCTTTCTCTTTGCAGATTTTACCAATTTCTTCAAGGGGTTGTATAGTTCCGATGACATTGGAACAGTGGTTCACAACCACCATTTTTGTGTTTTTCCGGATAGCATTTCTGATGTCATCAGGATTTATATAACCGTTCTCATCGAACATGATATATGAAACATCAATGATGCCGGCTGTTTGCAGATGATGAAGCGGGCGGAGTACAGAATTGTGCTCGAGGAATGTAGTGATAACATGATCTCCTTTTTCAGCAAGACCCTGGATGATCATATTGAGTGAATCGCTGGCATTATAGCTGAAAGTTAATCTGTTTGGATCGTTACCGTTGAATAAGCCGGTCAGTAATTTCCGGGTTCCGAATACGAGTTCTTCCGTTTCGATGGCTGCATCAAATCCCGACCGTCCCGGATTCACACCATGTTTACGGTAAAAACTGTCCATAAAGGTATAAACCTCTTCAGGCTTTGGAAAAGCAGTTGCTGAATTATCCAGATAAACCAATTCACTCATTTAATCCAAACATTTATGCTGCAAATAAAACAATTCTACTCATTGTTGAGGACAAAATTCAAAGGCTTTTCATCGGAGGATTGTTTTGGTTTTTTATCTGTGATGATGGCATCCCCAACAATTTCCGCTACTGTTTTAATCTGAATCCCGAGCTTATATTGGACATTCAGTTGTGTTAGCTGGTCAACACAGTTATGGCACGGAGTAACTACGATTTTTGCGCCCGTTTGCCTGATCTGTTCAAATTTCAATTTGCCGATCTTCATTCTTCGCTCGTTGTATTCACTCATTGCAAGCTGACCTCCGCCGCCGCCACAGCAAAGATTATCGATGCCATTGGGCGTCATTTCAACAAAATTTTGAACACACCGGTTAAGAATAAACCGTTGCTCCTTCCAGATTCCACCTGTTCTTGCGAGATTGCAGGGATCGTGGAGCGTAACCGGTTCGGTAATTCTTCCCGGATCAACCGAAATCCTTCCCTCCTGAATGTAATTTGCAAGCAGTTCAACTGATGTGATCACTTCGAATGGATAAGCCTTACCGATATAATTGGGACCTTCCCAGCGAAAAGCCCTTGATCCGTGCCCGCATTCTGCAAGAACACAGGTTTTCGCTTCGAGGTTATTCATTTCGTCAAACAACCGGTTGGTTATAACAGCCGCATCGTCAGGATTGCTTGAATAGTAAGCATAGTTGGTCACATCGTACATGCGGGTGGATAACGTCCAGCTTTCCACTGCAGTGTGAAAAATCTTCGCCATTGCAGAGACAGAAAGAGGGAAAAACTTGGGTTCACGAGGATTCAGGGTATATAGGATTTTCTTTCCCTTCTCGTTCAAAGGGATACGGGCATCCTCATCATTTACTTCAAAGCGAAGGTCATCCTCAAGCCACTTCAGGGTTTCTGTAATTTCCTGATCACTAATGCCCATATTATTCCCTGTGCTCAAAGCAGTATTAATTGTGTTTTGCAGAGTTTGAGGAACATAACCCATTCGTGCCAGCATCTCACGACCCTTACGAACCAGGAAACTGATGTCGACACCGATTGAGCAGTGCGGAACGCATCGCCCGCACAGAGTACATGCGCCATAAAATAAATCAATCATTTCACTGACGGTCTTCTCTTCAAGCTTTCTTGCACCAACAAGCCAGGGAGCAATTTTTCCGGTAAATGTCAGGTAACTTTTGTAAACCGAAGAAATCAAATCCACTTTTACGGCAGGAATAAACTTACCTTTGGGTTCAGCCAGGTAATAAATGCAGCTTTCGGCGCATAATCCGCAATGCACACAACTATTCAGGTGACTGAACAGTTTTCCGTCCATTCGCTTTCCAAATACGGAAAGTCCTTTTTTTATCCGATCATCCGTCAGAGTGTCCATCCTGAATCCCGGTTTATTTCGGAGGCCAAACACCCCTCCTTCCATAAAATACTCCAAGCTGATAACGTGCTGCAAAAAAATAGACTGTATGCCGTATCTTTCCGAGAGGAATATAAAAAAGCAAAATTCCGGCGGTTACGAAATATACCGGAAAAAGGCTGAAGCGGATTAGCGTCACGGCGGTTATCGCATGGACACAGGTTACAAGAATATTGGAGATGTAGTCGTCAGGATTCGAAAGATTGCGTAACTCTTTTTTGACGATTCTTTTAATCAGGATTCCGGCTCCGCAAAGTGCAGAAATGAAAAGGAATGCTGACAAAAAAAACCTTGAGGGTCCGAATTGAACGAATCGCAGCCAGATCAGGATAAAAACAGCCATCGAAATAAAACTGCCAATGTGGTAAACGATACCGGCAGTATAGGTTGGCAGATGGAGATAAGCCGACTCCTTTTTCCGTGGATCCATGGCGCGCGTCAAAGCATATCTGACGGCTGGTTTGATCTCACCGAGCGGCTTTGACAAATCCGGTGGTTTGCCGTACTCGAGCAAACGAAAAAAGTGGTAAAAACAACCGGAGAGACAGAAGAACAAAGCTGCAGTGGCAAACCACAGGTACGGATTCATATTTGAAAAGAGGTCAAACACAGCCGTCGGGTTTAGGTAAACCGGCAACACGACAGGCACCACGGGCAGGACCAAGAGGGAAGAGTTCGTAAATCTCCTTCAAACGAAGCCCGGTTTCCTGGCAAATGGTTCGGATCATCGGAGCCATACCTTTCTCCAGATAACTCCTGCGAATGATGTCAACCACAGCCCAGTGTTTTTCGTTCAGGTCACCGATACCGTCGTATTTAGCGAACAACCGGGCTACTTCCTTATCCCAGATACCCGGATTCGCCAAAAATCCGTCACCATCAACCTCAAATTTCCTATTCTCAATTTCAATGACAGGCATATTGATAAAACTTAATTTTTCCCTGAGATTTCCTGTTCAAACTGATCGATGATTTCATCCGGAGTCAATTGAGTATCCGGCATAACGAAATCAGGACAAAAATGATACATATTTTTCATAATAAACCTTTTGCACCTGTTTCTTTTCGATTCGCTTGCATGGCAATAGCCGGTAATATATTTTTCGAGTTTTTCAACACTTACTGCCAATCCTGTTTTGTTTATCACCTCGCAGGTATCAATGTTCGGGCACAAATAAACTTGCATCGCCATGAATTAAAAAGCGCCGAAAGATATTAAAATTATCAATCCCGGGTATGATTGGATGACATAATTAAGGAATTAAGTTTTCAATAGAACATACAGGTCAAACTCCCAAACGAAGATACCCTAACGAATAATCTTTGGATATTTCCGATGAGTATTTTTTTAAGTCTACGCACCAGGGTGATGGCAATTAACTCAGTGCATCGTGGCTGCGGAAATTCTGAAGAGTTGAACCTCGACAATCTCCTGCTTCGTTACACCGAAGTGAATACTGTTAATCAAAACAATACTTGGATAATTTCCGAAAAACTTACGCTAATGTACCTGTCCCGGAGTAGGTATAGTACCACTCACGGATTTTCCGGCTATATCGAACGTAATATCGAGCGTTCGCCAGCTTCTCACGGCTGCCTGGTTTTTGATCCCGGGAATCCATCGGATCATCTTCACAACCCTTATCGCTTCCTCTGTACAGCCTCCGCCAACCGTTTTTTCAGTCAGCAGGTTCGATATCCTTCCGCTGGGCTCAACCACAAACTTCAAACGAACAGTGCCTGAAATATTTTGCTTAAAGGCAGCCTCCGGATACTGGAGATTCCTGGATATGAACTTAGAAAGGCTGCCATCCCTGCTTGAAAAAACCGGCTTCGGGGCTGATGAAACCTCTCCCAGGTCGTAAACACAATTGCCCGAATCAACCGGCGTATAGGGGTACACGATGTTGTTGTACCCTCTTGTCTTTACATAACCCTGGTATTTCTTCGGATCGAACCTGATCTCGAGGGAATGGACAACAGTGACGGGCAGCCCGATATCTGTTGCAGGAAACCAAAGAATAAGCCTGGTAAGCCTGAGTGCCTCCCGATCCAGTTCAGGATTCACTCCCGAACGGATTCCATAATCACGCGCCAAACCATCTGCACCAACAGTAAATCCGACAACCACCGTCCCTCCGGCATTTTCTTTCAGGCATTCTTCGGGGTAAACCATTTCTTCCTTCAGGAATTCCTTCATCTGCCGGGTACCGCCATAAGGCTGCGGCTGCACGATGTTTTGTGCGACTGCAGGAAAAATAATGGAGCTTTGGAGGAAAGCGCAAATGCCGGTTATTAAAGAACCCGTTTTCATTGATCGTATGATAATATGGCAATAAAAATAGCTAAAATTCCTATCTCGCGTTGCGGCAACATAAAGGAATCATCTATTTTCGGAGCGATCTCTTAAAACCTTATTTTTACAGAAAATAATTGCTATGATCATAGTTTATACTATCGCCGGAATTGCTGGGGGAGCCTTGATCGTCTGGCTCGCAATGAAAAGCAGACTTGCCAGCCTTGATAAGGATTATTTGCTGAAACTTTCGGAAGCTGAAAAGCTGAGGGCTCTGGAAGTAAATGGAATCGATAAGGAAAAAAGTATTCTTGCCGAAAGGTATAATAATCTTCTTGCCGACCGGGGTAAGCTGGAACACGACCTGGAAGCCGAACGGAACAGATGCGAAGGCATGGGGAAGCAAATCGCCAGGTTCGAAGCTGAAAACAAAAATCTCACCGGGATGCTCGAAACCCAGAAAAAAGACCTGGAGGAAATTCAAAAAAAGTTTACCACCGAATTCGAAAACATTGCAAATAAAATTCTGAAGCAGAATTCTCTTGAGTTCACAACTGTGAACCAAAAGAATATCGGCGACATACTGAATCCTCTGAAGGAGAAAATTCAGAACTTCGAAAAGAAGGTAGAAGACACCTACCAAAAGGGAATCAAGGATCAGACCGACCTGAAGGCAGAACTGAAAAAGCTGTATGACCTGAACTCGAAGATCAGTGAAGAAGCCAATAACCTCACACGGGCGCTGAAATCGGACAGTAAAAAGCAGGGAAACTGGGGTGAGGTCATCCTCGAACGGGTGCTCGAACGATCGGGGCTTGTGAAAGGACAGGAGTACGATACGCAGGTGACGGCGCGAAGCGAAAGCGGCGAACTGATCCGACCAGATGTGATCATTTACCTCCCCGAAAAGAAGCACATCATCATCGACTCGAAAGTTTCTCTTTTGGCTTACGAGGCATACATCAACGAGGATGATCAGCAGGAGCGCGAAAACCATCTGAGGCAGCATGTCGATTCAATCAGAAGTCATGTGAAGGGCTTGAGCGAGAAAAACTATACCCATGCCGATGGCTTCGACACTCCTGATTTCGTATTGCTGTTCATGCCTATCGAATCGGCGTTCAGTGCTGCCATACAGGCTGACGTCGACCTGTTTAATTTTGCCTGGGAGAAAAAGATCGTAATGGTGAGCCCCACTACGCTTCTTGCTACCCTCCGGACTATTGCCTCCATCTGGAAGCATGAGAAGCAAACGCGGAATGCGATGGAGATTGCTGCTTTGGGCGGTGCGCTTTACGATAAGTTTGTGGGTTTTCACGAAGACCTGATCTCCATCGGCGTTCAAATCGGTAAACTAAGCAAGACATACGATGATGCCAAAAATAAACTTAAGGAGGGCAGGGGAAATTTGATCAGCCAGGCTGAAAAGCTGAAAAACATGGGTGCCAAAACAACAAAATCCATCCCGGCTAAGTTTCTTGAGGATTATGATAACGGGTAAAAAGCATTCCGAAAGATGAGGCACTGGTTTACAATTACGGTGACTCGGAGCGGCTGCATCTTCATGGTCACGCTGATCATGATGAGCCTTCCCAGTATTGTCGAGGCTCAAAAGCCGAAGGATAAAAAGCTGAACCGGGTGAACCTGGCTGAACTATATTCCGAAAACAGGTTTACTGATTTCAATGCAGTAATCTTTCATGATTCCGATGAAGAATCAATCGTTTTTTTAAAGGTCAACCTCGATGATCTGCTGTACACCGCCGATTTGCAAACTGGTAAACATTCGGCGCATTTCTCCATCAGGTACTGGTTGCTGAGTGCATACGAGAGCAAACTGCCTGTCGATACGGGATCGTTAGATTGCATCGATTCGGCGGGCTTCGGTTCAGGAACGGAAATGATCCTCCGGTTCGGAATACGGGCTGCTTTCCCCGGCGGGTATATCCTCATCGTAAAGCTGGCTGATGAGAACCTGCAGGAAAATAACAGTGTGACGGAGATTTTCCCCGTTTCAAAGAAAAGCAGATACTCAGGTCAGAATTTCCTGGTGACAGATGAGAACAACAACCCGGTTTTTGAGAATTCTCCAGACAAGGATATCAGGTTCAGGATCAGGATCAGGGACGACAGTATTCGCCAGGTTATTATCCGCTATTACAGGGATGAAATGTCTATCGCAAGGACACCGTTTGCGATCGAAAGGAATATTCCACTTAAACTTGATGCCGACAGCCTGTATACACTTAAACTTACAGGCGGCGAAAGTGAGCTGTTGCGGCTGAGATACCCGGGCGTTTATCTTTTCCAAAAAAATCCGGCTGTAATCGAAGGGCTGACACTTTTTAGCTTCAGCGAAGGGTTTCCGGAGGTGGAATCGCCTGTGGAGGCTGTGAAACCGTTACGTTACCTTACCACACAAAAGGAATTCGATCACCTGCTAAAGCAGCCCGATCTGAAAACGGCTGTCGACAGCTTTTGGCTCGAACGCACATCCAATCATCCTGAAAGAGCAATGAAGATGATCGCGAAGTTTTACAGCAGGGTGATGACAGCCAATAAGCTGTTCACCTCCTACAAAGAAGGTTGGAAAACCGACCGCGGCATCATTTACATCGTGTATGGCGCGCCTTCGGAGGTTTACAGGCGAACGGGCGAGGAGGAATGGATTTACGGCGAACGCTCTAATATGCTTTCCATCCGCTTCTTTTTTGACCAAGCCGAAAACCCGTTATCGGACAACGACTATATCCTTCAGCGGTCGTCCGGCTACAAGCCCGGCTGGTATATCGCAGTGGAGAACTGGAGGAGGTAGTTGTAAAGCTAAAGGTTAACAAGCTGACAAGCGCCAACCTGGTCGGACGGTCAAAAGATGCCGAAAAGGTCAATGGAAGTAAAGGATTACTTTTTGCGGTCTTTGCGAATTTCTTTGAGCCCTCTGCGTGACATGTTTTAACTTGTTGGCGGTTCCCTGCTACCGATTGATTACTCCTGACTTAAGACTTTCTTAGCGTGCACTCTTTCTCCTTGCCATTTCCTTCATGATCAGGCTCAGCTCGCGGCTGGTTTGACCGGCAATGGAAGTGTTTTCTTCAGCCCGCCGTATCAGGTAAGGCAAAACCGATTTCACCGGACCAAAGGGCAGATACTTTGCGACATTGTAGCCTTCGCTTGCCAGGTTGAAACTGATGTGATCGCTCATGCCGTAAAGCTGCGAAAACCAGCAGCGCGGATCATCATTGGCAAGGTGGTGTTCAGCCATCAGTTCAGTCAGGTATCGCGAACTGAATTCATTGTGGGTTCCGTTGAAGATGGAAATCCGGTCGATGTGTTCGATTGAGAATTTCAAAGCCTCGTTATAATCGCGGTCCGTACCGGCTTTGTCGGGATGAATGGGATCAGGATAGCCTTTTTCGGCAGCCCGTGCTCTTTCTTTTTCCATGTAAGCGCCTCTCACGAACTTGGCTCCGAGCAAATAACCCTTCAGGACAGCAGTGTGGTAAGCATGTTTGAGGGCATCAAGCCGGTTGTGCCGGTACATCTGGAAAGTGTTGAAAACAATTGCTTTTTCGGTGTTGAATTCCTCCATGTTTTCGTAAACCACTTCATCGATGAAATTCTGAAACCAGGAGTCCTCGGCATCGATAAGGATAGGAACCTGGCTTTCGTAAGCTGTTTTGCAGAGATGGTTTACTCTTTTCCGGAACTGAGCGGCTTCCAGCTTTTCGGCTTCGGTGAGAGCCATTCCTGCGCTGACTTTTTCGAGCACGTTGCGGGTGGTGAATGCGGTTGGCTTGAACACGGCATAAGGCACATTGGGATCTCCTCCAGCATTGTAAATAGTCTTAAGGGTTTCCATTAAAGCCCGCCGAATCTCTGCAAAAGTTTCCTTTCCCTCCACGGAATAATCGAGGATGGCTTTAACACCGTATCGTTCCAGGATTCTGACTTTTTGCCGGCAATCGTCGATGCTTTCACCGCCTACAAAATGCGCATATATGGTTGGCTTGACCGCCCAGCCGACAGGCACTTTAAGAGCAAGTGCAGCCTCTGTAAGCTTTTTGCCCAGCCTGACCATTATATTGCTGCCGATGATGCTGAAAAGATGGAAAGCTCTTTTTAAATCCTTGTCGCTCCTGTGGCTGAAAGCGATTTCCGTATTTTCGAAAGATAACATAGCTGCGTGAATTTCAATGCAATTGCAAATGATATTCGAGGATGCAAAGATGGGAATAATACCGTTTGCGCACCTGTAATAAGCCAATAAATTGGATGAAACATCTGCTGCAATGGCAGTAACCCAAACCGACTACGATATTCGAGAAGGTATTGCAATTTATATTTCGACCTTCAGATTAAAAATAAATGCAACTGGCATTATTTAGCATAATCAAGGTTTTACGCATCGAATAAAGCTTCGGCAGATGATAAGGTTCAGGTTTTACAAGGAGTACGAGAATTTAAAATCAGGATTAATATACCGGTAAAAAGTGAACTTCCTTAAATCACATATCCACCTCCAACATTACGGGGCAATGGTCGGAATGGTTAGCCTGCGGAAGGATGGCGGAATCCAGGAGCCTGTGTTCCATCGAGACGCTTGCCATGTGATAGTCGATCCGCCATCCGAGATTCCTTGCCCGCGAATTGGTAATATAGCTCCACCATGTATAATGGTGTGGCTCCTGATTGAAGAATCTGAAAGTGTCGATGAACCCGCTGCCGATAAAACCGGTCATCCATTCCCGTTCTTCAGGAAGAAAACCCGAGTTCCTGGCATTGCGGACAGGATCGTGAATATCGATGGGCTTGTGACAAATATTGTAGTCACCCGAAAGGATCAGATTCGGTCTTTTGCGCATGAGCTTTTCAATATATATCTGGAAGTCGCCGAGCCACATCATTTTGAAAGCCTGACGCTCCTCGCTGCTGGTTCCCGAAGGATGGTAAACGCTCATTACCGACACCTCACCGAAATCAGCCCGGATCATCCTGCCTTCGAAATCGTATTTGTCGATTCCCATCCCGAACTCAACATGGTCGGGCTTAATTTTCGAAAATATTGCAACTCCGCTATAGCCCTTTTTCTGGGCAGAAAAAATATAGGACTGATAACCCAGTGCAGCCAACTCCATCACGGGAACCTGACAGGGCTGTGCCTTGGTTTCCTGGACACAAATAATATCTGCCTCCGTCGACCTGATCCAACCGATCAATCCTTTCTGCACTGCTGCTCTTATTCCATTCACATTGTATGTAAGTAGCTTCATCATCCTAATTTCGTTTCGGCTAAAATATAAATTAATACAAATTATCCACTGCTTGTAAAAAACTCATGGGATTAAGGATTGTTCACCGGCAAGCCGTTGATTGCGCCCGGTCATTTGAATATACAGTGTGCGCCTGGGAAAATACCTGTATTAAGATCAATCCATTACCTTAAATTTGCAGGCACTTACAACTAACAATGAAAACACCCCGCTTTGTCTTTCGTATTGCAGGCTGGAAAAACAGACACATCCAGAACAGCCAGTTCGTACTGATCCTGAGCTTCATTACCGGAATAATGAGCGGGCTTGCAGCGGTTCTTTTAAAAAACACAGTTCATTACACATTTTATATTATTTCGAGCGGATTCCAGTTTGGCAGGCAAAATTTCCTGTACCTTCTTTTACCACTTGCGGGGATCGTACTGACCGTGGTTTTTGTCAGGCTCATCCTGAAGAAGGAAATATCTCATGGCATCAGCCGCATCCTGTATGCAATTTCAAAACGCAACGGCATTGTCGAGGCTCATCATACGTTTTCTTCCATGATAGGAAGTACATTAACCGTTGCTTTCGGGGGTTCCGTAGGACTCGAAGCGCCCATCACCACAACCGGTTCAGCCATCGGATCAAACCTGGGAAGGCTTTTCCGGTTAAATCACAAGACACTGATCGTCCTTATCGGTTGCGGAGCAGCCGGAGCAATCGGTGGAATTTTCAAAGCCCCGATAGCCGCAGTCGTTTTTGCCATAGAGGTTCTGATGATTGATCTAACCCTGACGACGCTTATTCCGTTACTGATTTCGGCAGTTACCGGAGCAACCGTCGCTTATTTCTTAAGCGGAAGGAATATCCTGTTTTTCTTTGAGCTTTCCGATCCTTTTGTACTGAAGCAGATTCCGCTGTTCTTAGTCCTTGGGATATTTACAGGATTGACCTCGGTATATTTTTCAAGGACAACCGAATATATTGAGGACCGGTTCAGAAATATCGGGAAACACTATATCCGGATTGCAACCGGCGGAACGATCCTGGGGATATTGATTTTTGTCTTTCCCGCACTTTTTGGGGAAGGATATCCCGTTCTGCAGGAAGTGCTGAAAGGAAAAGGGCACGAACTGATAAACCAGGATTTGTTTTTTTCAGTGAAGGATCAATCCTTGTTTCTTTTACTTGTCGTTTTCGCTATCCTTGTATTAAAGGCTGTAGCTACTGCGGTTACAACGGGCAGCGGAGGTGTCGGAGGGATTTTTGCTCCTTCGCTTTTTATGGGCGGCATGGCAGGATATTTTGTCGCAGGAGTACTTAACCTGTTAGGATTTACGCAGGTATCAGAAAGCAATTTTGCTTTGGTAGGCATGGCTGGCGTAATGTCGGGAGTGATGCATGCCCCGCTCACAGGGATTTTCCTTATCGCTGAAATCACCGGCGGATTCGAACTGCTGACCCCGCTGATCATCACGTCCACAATTTCTTTCCTGACCGTCAATTATTTTGAACCGCATTCCATATACAGCAAAAAACTGGCACAGCGAGGCGAACTGTTTACCCACCATAAGGACAAAGCCGTGCTGTCGCTCATGAAAGTGAAGAACCTGCTTGAAACCAATTTTAAAACGGTCGGTCCGGAAGCAACCCTCGGCGACCTTGTCAAAATTATCGCTCAATCGCAACGCAATGTGTTTCCGGTAGTGGACAGCGGGAACAATTTCTATGGCGTGGTATTTATCAATGATATCCGGCATATTATTTTCGAACGTGAATTGTACGACACCACCAGCATCAAGGACCTGATGTTTATGCCTGAGCCGCTTGTCGATCCCGACGAATCGATGGAGGATATTGCCAAAAAGTTTGGTGAGTCGCAGCATTACAACCTGCCGGTGATCAAAGATGGAAAATATCTCGGATTCGTTTCGAGAGCCAACGTCTTTTCAAACTACCGGAAGCTTCTCAAGGAATATTCTGACGAATAGCAGATGAACAAAGCCCGTTTAAACCGGGTTAAGAAATTTCATTGGAAAGGTGTGCCGGTTTTTACAAACTGTGAAGAACGGCGAATTGAATTTTAGATAATTTTGCTTCGGTTGAAAAATTGATTGTTGATGATATGAAATGAGCCATGATAAAGTGCTTAACATTAACCGATATGTTTTCATGGCGAATTCTACCGCATCAGCAGGATGACATTAATGTAAAAATTAAATAATAACACATGTTAACGAAGCACCTCCTCATCTGCTTTTTTCTTCCCGGTTTATTGATACTTGAAGCATCCGGGCAGCAGCAACCCGAAAATCCGGGATTTGAATTCTGGGAAGAGATCGGTTATGGACCGGATACTCTTGAACCGGTCGACTGGAATTCATTGAAAACCTCTGATGGCGGGGATATGATTAACGATGTGATCCCGGTAACATGGGAAAGAACCACCGATGCGCACTCCGGTATGTATGCTGTCAGGCTTTTCAATGAGCCGATATTGACTCTTGTGGCTCCAGGAACCCTGACTAACGGAAGGGTTCATGCAGCCATCGACCCCGCAGACGCTTATGTCTTCACCATTGATTCTCTTGCTGAATTCAACACTCCTTTTTTTGACAAACCCGACAGCCTGACTGTTTGGGCTAAATTTTTCCCGGTAGAAAATGATGTGGCTCATGTTATTGCGATCCTGCATACAGATACAGCTAGGATCGCTGACCCGGCTCAGACAAACTGGTCCGCAGTTGCAAACATCGATATTCCTGAACAATTAAACGAATGGACAAGACTTTCGGCTCCTTTCGAATACCTAACAACAGATACTCCAGAGTATATTTTATTTGCCATGTATGCCGGCGATGCTCAGAATTCCCTTGTGGGAAGTGTGCTTTACCTTGACGATTTCGGGCTGATTTATTACAATACCGAAGTTCATGAGAGAGTAAGCCAGGATTACAGTTTTTATGTTTCGGGTGACGAACTGATATTTTACCCGGGTTCTTCAAACATTACCGAGCCGGTCAATTTGGAAATACTCGATTTGACGGGAAGGACTGTAATCAGGCGGCATCTGAATCAGGCAGGGACAGCACGGATTAGTCTTGAACTATTGCCGGGAGTTTATATCGGGAGGATTGAGACCGCGACTTATACAGGATCACAGAAATTTGTCCGGCGGTAATCTGTCCGGTTGATTGATATTCATTTTTGCAATAATAAATAAAACAGAATGATGAGTTTACAGATGAGAAAATTTTCAATGGTATTATTCGGCATGGCGGTGGCAATTGCGTCTTTCAGCCAGCAACAACCGGAAAATGCAGGATTTGAACAGTGGGAAAGTGTCGGGCTGAACACGCCGGAACCGGTAGATTGGAGTTCGATCAAGACCTCCGACAACAGCGGGTTAAACAATCTCGCACCTTACGTGTGGGATCAAAGCACCGATGCCCACAGTGGTTCCTATTCCGTGAAGCTTTTTAATGCAAGTGTTTTAACAATTGTTGCAGCAGGTACGCTTACCAACGGCAGGGTACATTCCGATCTCAACCCGAACAACGGCTATGTGTTTACCAATACATCCGATCCGCACTGGAATACTCCCTTCACCGATACGCCCGACAGCGTCGTTGTGTGGGCTAAGTTCACACCTGCATCGGGTGACATTGCACAAATTAAAGCCGTTCTTCACACGGGCACGGCAAAAATTCCAGATGCAACCCAGGCTAACTGGATCGCACTTGCACAAATCGATATTCCGAACCAGGTGAATAACTGGACAAGGTTCTCTGCTCCTTTCAACTATTTCAACAGCAACATACCTCAGTATATTCTGTTTGTGCTGAGCTCGGGCGGAACAGTAGCACATGTCGGGACAACTGCTTATTTTGACGATCTTCAATTGATCTACAATCCGGCTGAACTGGATCTCACTGTCTTTTTACAAGGTCCTTATTCGGGTGACAGCCTTATGGCAACAGCACTAAATCCTTATTTCCTGCCATTAACCCAGCCTTTTTCAGGAGAACCGTGGAACTATACCGGGACTGAAAGTGTTCCTGCCATTCCGAATGGCAGTGTGGTGGACTGGATTCTTGTGGAGCTTAGGGATGCGCCTTCAGCAGCAGCCGCTACTTCCGCTGCGACGGTTGCCCGCCAGGCAGGATTCGTTCTGAGCGATGGCTCGATAGTCGGACTTGATGGTTCGGAACGATTGACGGTTCCGGTAATGATAAGCCAGAACCTGTTTGTAGTGCTGTGGCACAGGAATCATATTGGGATCATGTCGGCAAATCCGCTGACCGAATCAGCCGGTATTTACACCTATAATTTTTCGGATACCGGAACTAAAATCTATGGATCGGGCAATGGTTTTGTCCAGCTCGAAAGCGGATTCCCGGGGTTGTGGGGAATGGCTGGCGGTGATGGCAATGCTGACGGAACAGTAAATTCTGCGGATAAAAACAGCTTCTGGTCTATCCTTGCCGGCACAAGCGGTTATCTGCCCGGCGATTATAATTTGAACGGTCACATCAACAATCCCGATAAAAACGATTTCTGGCAGCCGAACCAGGGCAAGGGATGCGAAGTGCCCGAATGATAGATTACATGAGGATCGGTTTAAAACGGGTGATAGATTATTAGCCGGGTAAAAAGGGGGCGAAATGAAAACCCATTTATATCCCGACACTTCTGTCGTTTGCGGATATTTTAACGAACCTGCATTTTTGTCCTGAAACTGAAACTTCCAGCAAGCTGCCACATTCCATCACAGGGAACTTTAAATTATTGTCACTGGATGCAAATCATTGGGTCGCCCAAACGGAGGTTTGTATGTTTCTGGAGCAGTTGATCAGTTAATCACGATCCCAATAAACCTGTAATTTTACGCTATGATTTTTCCACGCAATTTTGAAGAAAAGATCGGATTCGAACGCATTCGCGGGATGCTAAAGGACTTATGCGTCAGTCCTATGGGAGCAGCGTATGTGGATAAGATCAGGTTCAGTGCAAATTCCGGGTCGATCAACAAGTTACTTGACCAAACAGAGGAGTTCAGGCAAATGCTTTTGTCTGCAGGTAATTTTCCTTCATCTGATTATTTGGATCTCACTCCTGAACTAAAGAGGATTGCAATAGAAGGTACCTTTATCGAACAGGATCGCTTGTTCGATTTAAGGAGTTCTCTCGCGGCTGTTTCTGCATGTATTTTATTCATTTCGAAACACGACCGGACGGAGTTTCCTGAGTTGCATGCACTTACCGGCGAAGTATTTGTTGAGCCTGGTATCATCATAAAAGCAGACCGGATAATCGACCGAACCGGCAATATCAGAGATGATGCATCCCCCGGACTTGCAATGATCAGGAAAAAGCTTGGCTCGAAGCGCCTATCCATCGACAGGCAGATCAATTCGGCTTTAAAGCAGGCAAAACAATCGGGCTGGGTGATGAATGATGCTGAAATAACCATCCGAAACGGAAGACCTGTCATTCCTGTCACTGCAACCCACAAGCGACAAATCAGGGGTTTTATTCATGACCAGTCGGCTACCGGTCAAACGGTTTACATCGAACCAGAGGCTGTGTTCGAAATCAACAACGAGATCAGGGAAATTGAAGCTGAAGAGCGGAGGGAGATCATATACATCCTTACAGAATTCACCGATTATCTCCGCCCCCTTGCCCCGGATCTTCTCGATGCTTACAGGTTTCTTGGCATGATAGATTTCATCAGTGCAAAGGCGAAATTTGCGATCAGGATCAAAGCGGTAAAGCCGCTGATCGGCACTTCACCACAGATTCAATGGACTGATGCCGTACATCCTTTGTTGTTTTTATCGCATCAGAAACAAAGCAGGGAAGTCGTCCCGTTGGATGTTTCACTCGATGATCAAAACAGAATTCTCGTCATTTCAGGACCCAATGCAGGAGGAAAGTCCGTGTGTTTAAAGACCATTGGACTTTTACAGTATATGTTGCAGTGCGGATTACTGATTTCTGTTCGTCAGGATTCATGCTCAGGAATTTTCAGCGATATGTATATCGACATCGGTGACGAGCAATCTCTGGAAAACGATCTGAGTACCTATAGTTCGCACCTTACAAGCATGAAGTATTTTGTGTTGAACACCAATTCCACTTCCCTGTTCCTGATCGATGAATTAGGAACCGGAACCGAACCTCACCTTGGCGGAGCCATTGCTCAGTCAATCCTTGAAAAACTCAACGAAAAGAAATCGTTTGGGGTTGTGACGACCCATTACTCGAACCTGAAGCTTATGGCGCGCAGGGAGAATGGAATTATAAACGGAGCTATGCTTTTCGATGCCAAAGCCATGCAACCTTTGTTTAAGCTCAGCATCGGAAAACCGGGCGGTTCGTATGCTCTTGAAATAGCAAGGAAAATTGGTTTCCCGAAAAGTATTTTGAGACTTGCGGAGAAACTGATCGGGAAAAAACAGCTTGATTTTGATGATCTGCTGCAGCAACTGGAAACCGAGAGAAAAATCCTTGAAAAAGACCGGCAAAAAATCTCGGAAGCTGATAGCCGCCTGAAAACAATGACGGAAAAATATTCAGCGATGACCGAAAGCCTCGAAAAACAGAAATCGGAAATTCTTGCCAAAGCAAAAGACGAAGCTGCAGAACTTATAGAATCGTCGAACAAGCTGATTGAAAAAACCATCAAGGAAATCAGGGAATCGCAGGCAGAAAAAGAAAAAACAAAATCCCTCAGAGCCACATTGAAATTAAAAGAAAAAAAGATTCATCAAATCAAAACAGGAGAACCTGCAAGCCGGAAAAAGAGTCAAAACCTTTCAAAAACCCAATCAGGAACAGCCGGATCAGCCGACACTAATCTTGCGGCTGAAACCATAAGCACTGGGGATTATGTCAGATTCCCGGAGCAGGATGTGGTCGGTGAAGTTATTGATGTGATTGACGATGAAGCCATCATCGCATTGAATTCAATCAGGTTCAAAACACAATTGAGTAGACTCGAAAAGGTCGGCAAACAGCTGAGAACAGGAAGTAAAATATCTTCAGGCTCATCACACAGATCGGTTTTCAATGATTTGAATGACAAACTGGCAAAATTCAATCTTCAACTCGATGTAAGGGGAAAGCGGGGTGAAGAGGCAATAGACCTTGTGACACACTACATTGATGATGCTGTTTTACTGAATGTCCGTGAAGTGAGGATTCTCCACGGGAAGGGATTTGGAATATTGAGGACCCTTATTCATGATTATTTGAGAACTATTCCTGAAGTCAGGGAATTTCACGATGAGCATATCGAACGTGGTGGACATGGAATTACGGTAGTGATACTTAAGTGATATGCTGGCATTATCTTTGATCACCGCCATTCGGCTTAATATAAATGACATTTATGGCGGATGCATTAAAACCGATTCATCTGAGTTACCCGGGTTTTGACAAAATAATCAGCAAGACTACGATCCTGTTGGTTTTTGGAGCTGATTGGTCCAGATCATGTAATGTGCAGGATAACATTCTGGAAGAAGTCGCTAAAGAGCTGGAAGGGAATGTCCTTTGGGGAAAAGTTAATGTGGTTGATAACCTGTCAATTGCTGATGAATGCGATATTCTGAATATCCCGAACATGTTTCTTTTCAGGAATGGCGACAAAATTCATCAGTTTGTCGGCGCACCGCCAAAAACCTCATTAATGACAAAAATAAAAACCCTGATTTCATGACACCGGAAAAGGAAATGCCGGACGACACTCCGGCAAAGGATAAAAAAAGTTTATTGCACCGAATATCTTTTCTTTCCCTTGCTGGTCTAATCGTTGGAGCGGCAGCAGGTTACCTGTATTTTATAAAGGTTGGCTGTATTTCAGGAACCTGCCCCATAACTTCAAATCCTTGGTTAAGTTCAGCCTGGGGTGCAGCGATCGGATACCTCGTTTTCGGTTTATTCAAACCCGGAAAAAGCAGAACCTGAATCATCAGGATAAAAACAATAATCATTGAATGATTTCATTTTGAAAGCAATTCTCTGAACTTAGCGGGCAGTGACTTGACGACGAGCTCATAAGAATCGTCAATCCATTGATAAACCAGCTTGTCGTTAGTCATTTCACTGACAACAATTGTGTTCCAGTGCTTTTTATTCATGTGGTAACCGGGTTGAACCGATTGATATCTTTCTCTTAGTTCGGCAGCTTTTTCGGGATTGCATTTCAGGTTCAGGCTTAGTGGACCTTCCAGATCGGTCAGGACAAACATCTTTCCCATCACTTTGAAGACAAGTGTCGTTTCATCGAATGGAAAGTCTTCGGTAACTCCTTTTTTCGAAATGCAATAATCTCTCAGTTCTTCGATATTCATGACGGATATTTTCTCAAAAATAATATTTTACTCCCTTTCAGGGGAAAATTTTAAGTTTGATATATTTTCTATCTTTGCAGGCTATTTTTTTTTTAAAAAGGTCGGACGCGAAACAAGAGCGTGAATGAGGGTTATCAATTGATCCGATACCTGGACAGGGTATGAAGACATAATAATAACATCTGAAAGGATTAAAGAAAAACTTTTAACTGAGTGGGAAATCAGAGACTTAAGAATACCGGTTATCTGAAAAACTACCAAAGAAAATAGTTCTAACCATCAATATTCAGGTTGATTAACTTAAAGGATATTTTATGGGCTTGAAACAGAAAACTGCCGATCTCAAGAAAAGGATGCGTGAAGCGGTTAAGGGAGGGGGATCGAAAGCAATTGAGAAACAGAAGGCTATAGGTAAAAAGACTGCCCGCGAACGCATACTTTCAATCCTTGATCCGAAATCTTTCCACGAATATGATTTGTTTGTCGAGCATGCCGGGCGGGATTTCGACATGGATAAAAAATATCTTCCCGGCGACGGAGTAATAACCGGTACCGGAACCATCAGCGGCTATCCGGTTTGCATTTATGCACAGGACTTCACGGTTGCAGGCGGGTCGCTTGGCTGGGCTCATGCAAAGAAGATCATTAAAATAATGGATCATGCCATGAAGCTGAAGATCCCGATCATCGGCATCAATGATTCGGGAGGTGCCCGCATTCAGGAAGGAGTGAATGCCCTGGCAGGATACGGCGAAATTTTTTACAGGAATACACAAGCTTCGGGGGTGATACCTCAATTATCGGTCATCCTTGGACCTTGTGCCGGTGGAGCGGTTTATTCACCCGCACTGACGGATTTTGTTTTTGTGGTGGAAAATGTTTCGAAAATGTTCATTACTGGTCCTGAGGTGATCAAAACCGTCCTTGGTGAGGATATTTCGATGGAAGAACTTGGCGGAGCCAAGGTTCATGCTGAAATAACCGGAAATGCTCACTTCTTTTCTGAGAGTGAAGAAGAATGTTTTGATCAGATAAAACACCTCATCAGTTTTATTCCCTGGAATAATGAAAAAAAAGCGGAACCGTTTCCAAAAAAGCCACCCAAAGCCAGGCACTACAATATTGATGAAATCATTCCGACCGATCCGCGTCAGCCTTACGATGTGAGGGATATCATCAAATCCATTTGCGACGATTCTGAATTTCTGGAGATTCAGGAGCATTTTGCTGCAAATATTGTGATCGGTTTTGTAAGAATAGCAGGTCAGACAGTCGGAGTTGTTGCCAACCAGCCTCTGGTTCTGGCTGGAGTCCTTGATGTGGATTCTTCAGATAAAGCAGCAAGGTTTATCAGGTACTGTGATTCCTTTAATATTCCTTTACTCACGCTTGTCGATCTTCCGGGATATCTTCCGGGTATTGATCAGGAACATGCAGGAGTTATTCGTCATGGAGCAAAGGTACTGTACGCTTATTCCGAAGCGACAGTGCCTAAAATAACCGTGATCATGCGGAAAGCTTACGGCGGTGGCTATATTGCCATGTGCTCCCACCATTTGCGGGCAGATTTTGTGTGTGCATGGCCTACTGCTGAAATAGCGGTGATGGGACCCGAAGGTGCCGCCAATATAATTTTCAGAAATGAAATCAAGGCTGCTGAAAATCCGGATGAAATGCGCAGACAAAAAATCAAAGAGTATAAAAATAAATTTGCCAATCCTTATGTCGCTGCGGCTTATGGTTTCGTGGATGCAGTGATCGAGGCAAAAGAAACCCGGAATTTTATCGTTCATGCTTTAGAAGTTTCTTCACAGAAAAAGGAAGTGGGTCCAAATAAGAAACACGGATTACCACCCTTTTAATTTAATAACAGCTTTTATTCAAATTGTATTTCGCTTGCTTATGGCAGAAACCAATGATATTCAGCAGGATTTAAAAAAAGGTCAGTTTAAATCACTTTTGGTCGAAAATATCAAGTATAAGACTTTACTGACTAAGAAATACCAGGATAAGAAGCCTTACTCACCAAAGGACAACAGGAAAATTATGGCGTTTATTCCGGGAAAAATTGTAAAAATTTATGTTACCATCAACCAAAAAGTGAAGGCAGGCGACAAACTCCTCACCCTGGAAGCTATGAAAATGATGAATAATATCCTGGCACCGTTGGATGGAACCATTCAACAGATTACCGTTAAGGAGGGTGATAAAGTAACAAAAGATAAAATGTTGATTGAATTCAGGTAACAGTGTTTCAATTAATAGTTGAGCATTAACCGAAAAGTTCGACTATCTCATCAGGAAAAGTTTTTGTTACTTTTGACAGCCGTGAAATGAGGCATTGTAATGAAATTCTCTCTGAAATTACTTTTGATAATCGGATTCATCGTCCCGTTTTCAGTGTTTGCACAATTTAAGGCTGAAGCTTCAGACACCATTTATAAACCTATTGTAATCACCGGATCCTGCAAACCTGGAGATCTGCTGAATAATGAATTCGGAGAATCCTTCACTGCTGAATACAGAGAATACCATCCAGACAAAGAAATTCTCTTGAAACTTGAAAAGAGAATTTATCAGTGCGGGATAAAGGTCGTTTTAGGAACCTGGTGCAGCGACAGCAGGGAACAAGTACCCCGGTTTATGAAAATCCTCGATGGTTTGCAATACAATACCACCCTCCTTGAGCTTATTTGTGTCGACAAACTGAAAAAAGCTGACAGTTTGTATATTTCAGGTTTAAAGATTGAAAAAGTACCGACTTTCATTTTTTACTTTAATGGAACTGAAAAAGGCAGAATAATTGAAACTCCGGTTCTAACGATAGAACAGGATATGAATCACATACTTTTTGATCAATAAATCGTTAACGGATTAACATATTAAGAAACAGCAGGATTATCAATCATGTTCATTTCGGAAACTATACAGGAAACAACCGCATATATCAATTCAGTAAAAGAAAAGGGTAATTCTGTCGGATTTATCCCGACGATGGGAGCATTGCATGAGGGACATTTGTCGCTTGTGAGAGAAGCCAAAAAAGAAACCGGTTTTGTTATAAGCAGTATTTTTGTAAACCCTGTTCAGTTCAACAATCCGGATGATCTTGCAAATTACCCCAGAGATATAAAAAAGGATATTCAGTTACTGGAATCTGCAGAATGTGATTTTCTCTTTTATCCTTCGGTGAAGGAAATGTATCCTGAACCGGTGAAGGATATCTTTGATTTTAACGGATTGGATTCCTTGATGGAAGGGAATTTCAGACCAGGACATTTTAATGGTGTGGCGACGGTGGTTAAAAGGCTTTTCGAGATTATAAGACCCAACAAAGCTTACTTTGGTTTAAAGGATTACCAGCAATTATTGATTATTCACAAATTAACAAAGGATTATAAGCTGCCTGTCGAAATTATTCCATGTCCGACTGTAAGAGAAAAGGATGGATTAGCGATGAGTTCGAGGAATCAGAGGCTTTCAAAACAGGAACGGAAGCAGGCTACACTTCTGTATGAAGTATTAAAAATGGTTAAAATCCAATCGGGCTTTTCAACAATCAGTGAAATCAAAAGCCATGTCGATTATTTGTTTCACAAATCAAAGGATGTCCGGCTGGAGTACTTTGAAATTGTGGATATGTACACACTTGAGCCAATCAAGGCATGGGCTCAGAGTAAAAATGTAATTGCGTGTATCGCAGCCTGGGTCGGGAATGTACGCCTGATCGACAATATTATATTATTTTCTTAATTTTGGCGGCTATGTTGATACAAGTTCTAAAATCCAAGATTCACAGGGCAACGATAACCGAATCGAACCTGAATTACATCGGGAGCATTGCCATTGATGAGGACCTTATGGAAGCTGCAAACCTGATTGAAAATGAAAAAGTCCATGTATATAACATCAATAATGGTGAACGACTCGAAACCTATGTAATTAAGGGCGGGAGAGGATCAGGACTCATTTCGATCAACGGAGCTGCCGCACGGAAAGTTGCCATTGGCGATAAAATCATTATTGTATCGTATGGCATTTTGGAATTTGAAGAAGCCAAACAATTTAATCCCACGATCATTTTCCCTGATGAATTAAATAAACTGAATTAACTGGCTTGAACAAAACGATCACTAATGTTTTAAAGGTAATTCTTTTCCTGGGGCTGGGTATTTTTTTCATCTGGTTGTTCATGCATAATTTATCCCCGTCAGAAAAGAATGACATCTTCACATCTATGAAAGGTGCTAATTTCTGGTGGATCGGAGTTTCGGTTTTCATAGGAATACTCAGCCACATCAGCCGGGCAATCCGATGGAAAATTCTGATCGAACCAATGGGTTATAATCCCCGCACACGAAATACTTTTTTAGCTGTTATGATCGGTTATTTTGCTAACATGGCACTCCCAAGACTCGGCGAAGTTACCCGTTGCGGAATCCTTGCAAGATATGAGAAAATACCTTTGCAGAAAACTTTCGGTACCGTAGTTACCGAAAGAGGACTTGACCTTTTTATGCTGGTTCTGGCGTTCATCATTAATTTTTTTATTCATATCGATAAAATTGACTTTTTCAAGGAGTCAACCATCTACCAGAAATTTCTTGAAAGTTACAACCAGTTGGAAAATCCGGGTATGATATACTGGCTGGGAGCAATGGTCATTGGCTTTATAATCTTTCTGGTCATTAGGTTCCGCCGTAAAATTTCGCATACCAGGTTTTATTTAAAGATCAGAGAGATCATCCTCGGATTCTTCGAAGGGCTGAGGTCTCTACTGAAAATCAAGGATCCATATTGGTTCATCTTTCATTCACTGTTTATTTGGATAGCCTATCTCACCATGACCTGGATCGTCTTTTTCAGCCTCCCATCAACAAGCAACCTTGGGCTTGATGCAGGATTGTCGGTCCTGGTATTTGGTTCCATTGGGATTATAATCATTCAGGGAGGACTTGGGATTTATCCATGGATTGTAGCACAAATACTTTCCATTTTTTTGATACCTGAGACCAAAGGCTATGCAATGGGATGGCTTTTATGGACAGGACAAACTCTGATGATCGTTATTGCAGGAATTGTATCCATGATTTTATTGCCGGTAATAAACCAGAAAAAAAATGGAAGTTGAAATGATAAAATCAAAAATATTCGAACTTGAACCTTTAAAACGGCGGGTTTATATTCATCGCTTTTGGGGAAACAAAATCGTATTTACTAATGGTTGTTTCGATATTTTGCACCTTGGTCATATCGATTATCTTTCAAAAGCCAAATCTCTGGGCGATTTTTTAATCATCGGGCTGAATACTGATCTTTCGGTGAGGAAAATTAAAGGCGAAGGTCGTCCGGTAACTGACCAGCACTCAAGGGCTGTAATTCTTGCTTCATTACGATTTGTTGATGCAGTGATCTTATTTGATGAAGAAACACCTTATAACCTTATTAAAGAAATCAAGCCTGACGTACTTGTTAAAGGAAGTGATTACCTGGTAAAAGATATTGCAGGATCTGATGTAGTAAGTGCAAACGGAGGGAAAGTCGTAACCATTGACTTTCTTGAGGGATACTCGACGTCATCAATCATCAGCAAGATAAAAAATTCCGGCATCTGATCACGAAAATGGCGAAAACTACTTCGGTTTTTTATTGTCAGAATTGTGGGGCTAAATCCTCGAAATGGATCGGTCATTGTCCCTCGTGCAGGGAATGGAACACTTACGTTGAAGAGATTGTCAGCAAATCAACATCCAAAAGCGAAAAACATATATTTCAGAAGCAACACCAGGCATCGCCCATAAAGATTTCCGAAATTGAAAGCGGAAAAGAAATCCGGATAAATACCTTTAACCGGGAACTCAACAGGGTACTAGGGGGTGGATTGGTCACAGGATCAGTTGTTCTGGTAGGAGGTGAGCCAGGAATTGGTAAATCGACCCTGATGCTGCAAATTGCTTTGAATTTGAAAAATATAAAGATACTTTATGTTACCGGTGAAGAAAGCGAACAACAAATAAAGCTGCGGTCCGACCGGATAAGTAAATTTAACCAGGAATGCTATATCCTTGCAGAAACACATACCCAAAGTATTTTTCAGCAAATCGAGCAGCTTAAGCCGGGATTGGTCATCATTGATTCGATCCAAACCCTCCACACTGATTTGATCGATTCATCTGCCGGGAGTATTTCCCAGATTCGCGAATGCGCGGCTGAATTCCAGAAATATGCGAAAATTACTAATGTTCCTGTCATTCTGATTGGACATATAACCAAAGACGGCAGTCTTGCAGGTCCGAAAATCCTGGAGCACATGGTTGACACCGTCCTGCAATTCGAAGGAGAAAGAAATTACGGATACCGGATTATCAGGTGTATCAAGAACCGGTTTGGTTCGACATCGGAGCTTGGAATTTATGAAATGTCAGATTCAGGATTACGGGAGATTGCCAATCCATCGGAGATTTTATTGTCACACCGTGATGAGAACCTTAGCGGAGTTGCCATTGCTGCAATGGTTGAAGGATTAAGACCTATGATGATAGAAACCCAGGCGCTTGTTGGTTCGGCAGCATACGGTACACCTCAGCGCTCAACGACAGGCTTCGATTCCCGGCGGTTGAATATGCTTCTTGCTGTTCTAGAAAAGCGCAGCGGTTTCAAGCTGGGAATAAAGGATGTTTTCCTGAATATTGCTGGAGGGTTGAGGGTGGATGACACAGCCATTGATCTTGCAGTGATTTCGGCGGTACTTTCTTCAAATGAAGACATTCCTATTGATCAGAACATCTGTTTTGCCGGTGAAGTTGGTCTTTCCGGCGAAATCCGTTCGGTTAACAGGATTGAACAGCGAATTTCCGAAGCAGCAAAACTGGGATTCAATCAGATTTTCATTTCCCGGTACAACCTGAAAAACCTGGACAAAGCAAAACATGAAATACAGTTAGTACCCGTAACTAAAGTTGAAGAAGTATTCCGGAAATTATTTGGTTGATAGGAAAGTTAATCCTTTTTGAAGAAATTCACGAATAAAAAAACCTGAAAAACAGCAACTTTACTCCATCAATTTTTTTCTGGAATCAAGAAACTTTCTGAAACCATAGGCTGTTCCAAGGCTGATCAAAAGGAATAATCCACCGCCGACCGGTGACCCTCCGCCTACAGGTCCGTCTCCTCCGCCGGGTCCTCCGCCCGGATCAGGTGGTGCATCAGCAAAAACTTGGTTTATTAGAACAGGAGTACAAACTAACAACAGTAGGAGTGCAAATTTTGTAAATATTTTTTTCATGATTGACGGCCCTGTTATATTTGTTTTTAACTTTTTACTCAATAAGCAGATTTAGGATTACACACTTTACTTTTTACCAATCGGCTTAACTTAAACTCTTGCAAAAATATATAATATTTAATTTAACAGCAAAAAAAGCAGAAAATTTTTGCGCCCTTTCTCAAAGAAAGAAAATATTATTGAAAAGCCCGTAAATGTTTATTACACTACCGGTTTGATATTTTATATGTAATACCGACCGATAAAATTTCCTTTATTTGAGTTCGGGGACCGGTATTTCCGTCTTTATCTTTAACCGGTGTATCATCATCATAAATCATCAGCATCCCTACATTTGCAGCCAACCAGGAATTAACCTGCATCTTGATCATGGTATCCCAGTTTATGTCGACATTCTGCGGATTATCCAAATAATTAGAGAACAATTCGAGCTTGGTGCTTAGGTTCACATTTTTAATGATATCTTTCATAAATAAGAACCTGAAGTAAGCTCCTGTTTCAAACTTGGTTTTTTCACCGGCAACTGTGTCACCGGATTCATTCACATGTAATGCTTTAACTCCGAATGCACCGGCATCTGCCAGGTCCTGATCATTGACTATAATCCAGCGTGCGGTTACGGGTGAAAGATAGAACGACATGAAATCGTAAGGTTTATTTTCGATACCAACACCCAAAGCAATATATGCAGGTGCAAGGAAGTTTGAAATTTTCGTCTTCTTGGCAGTATCGGCATGATAGTCAAAGCCCTCGGCTAACTGGGATTTCAAACTTAAATTTGCAGAATAAAACCATTTATCGTTTGCTTTTAATCCGTATGTCGATAAAAAATCAATTTTATCCTCACTCTTTCTGAAGGCTCTGGTCCCGGTTTTCGTCTGACCGTATGCAAGGGCTAAGAGGTTTTCCCATTTAGACTTCCCATTTATATAACCAGCGTAGAAATTTAGATAACCTGTAAGGTTAATATTGTTTTCCCCTCCTGCTGCCCAATTAGTGAACGATGCCTGGGAGAACATCAGCGAGACATCGCTTTTTATTTTCCAGGCTGTATCCGATTTTTCCTGGGCACGGGTAATAAGCATTGCAAATAGCATTGCTGCAGATAAAATAAGTACCTTTTTCATAGTTCTCAGTTTTATAAAACTTTATTTATATTTTTAAATGTGTCTTCACAAATCCTCACCTAATAAGTCAGTTTTTATTCAAAAGGGTAACTACTGGCAAAAATAACTGAAAAATTTTCAGTTTAATTTTTCGATTTAACCTGATTCGTTTCGATCGATAAATTTTTAACGTAATTCACTTCGGAAATTAATACCCTCTTTTGCTAATTTTGTTGAATGCTGCAAAAATTTATAAGGTTCATTTCCGAAAACAATCTTTTTAAAAAAAACGATACTGTTTTGCTTGCGGTAAGTGGCGGTATCGATTCCGTTGTTATGACTGAGCTCTTTGAGATAAGCGGTTTCAGGTTTGCAATTGCACACTGCAATTTCAAACTGAGAGGATCAGACTCTGATGAAGACGAAGTTTTTGTCAGTACCATAGCAGAGAGTAAGGGCAAAAGATTCCATGTTAGGCAATTCAATGTTAAGGAATATACCAAAAAAGAAAAAATCTCGGTGCAGATGGCTGCACGAAAATTAAGGCTGCAATGGTTTGAGGAATTGATAAAGGAATTCGGATATGGTTGTTATGCAACAGCACATCACAATGATGACCAGATTGAAACTTTCTTTATCAATCTTCTAAGAGGCAGTGGTATTGCTGGCTTACACGGCATTCTGCCGAAGCAGGGAAATCTTATCCATCCCATGCTTTTCACTGACAGGAAAGCAATCGAAGCATTCGTACAAGAAAAAAAACTGGACTTCAGAATGGATCGAACCAACATGAAGACGGATTACATGCGAAATAAAATTCGCCACAAACTGTTGCCTGTGTTGAAATCCATTCAACCTGATTTTGATCTGATTTTTACCCGAAACATTTACCGGTTCAGACAGGCTGAAGAGATATACCGTCAGCGTGTCAATGAAGTAATTGAAGATTTATCCAAACTTAAAAATGACCAATTGTTGATTCCGATTCGCGGTTTGATCGGATTAAATCCTGTTGAAACCTATTTATTCGAAATTTTACGACCATATAATTTTCAGTATCAGGATGCGGATGCGATTATTCGTTCACTGAACGCACAATCAGGTAAGGTTTTTTATTCATCCACTCACAAATTAATCCGGGATCGTGACTTCCTGATTATTTGCAATTCTGATTTATCAAAGGAGGAGCAGGATGTATTCCCGGTAAACACGCATTCCGGAGAACTACAGACGCCGGCAGAAATTAAATTTTCGGTATTTGATAAACCTGAAGATTTCTGTATTTCGCAGGAAAGCAACATTGCCTTGCTCGATGCCGACACAATTGGCGAAAGCATATATATCAGGCATTGGAAGAAGGGCGACTATTTCTTTCCTCTTGGAATGGATCATAAAAAACTGATCAGCGATTTTTTTACGGATTTGAAATTCGCAATACCCGATAAAGAAAATACCTGGCTGCTTTGCTCCGGAAAGGATATTGTGTGGATTGTCGGTTACAGGATCGATAACCGGTTTAAAATAACCGAGCAGACCAAAAGAATTTTAAAAGCCGAGAGTTTTGCCAATTAAATACCTTTACTTCGATACGGGCGGTCAGTATTGCGTTGGAGGACTCTGCTCCAAAATTTCGCCCTGGTCGGTTCGAAATAAAGTGAATGCACAACAACAAAACCGAAACCTCTGGCAGCTTCAGAGAATACATAAGCATTACATAAGCCGACAAAGTGTAACATTGTCGAGGGTTAATCCTTGTCCCGATGCCTGACCGGTACAGCCTCCGGTGATTAATTCCTTTGTCATGAATTAATCAGGTTAAGATTACTTACAGGCTTAAAAATCGTTAAAGTTCTCTTAAGGATACACGAATTCACTACTTTTGCGATTGATTTTCAGGTCAAACGGTGATATTTAATAATGATCATGGTTTTGGAAGATTTTAAAAACAACTGTAAATGAAAAAAACACTCTTGTCATCTGGTTTGATTTTATTTCTTTCACTTATTACCTTCTCCCAGATTTTAGAGCCGGTTAAGTGGAAATATGAGAAAAAAGAACTTGGCGGGAACGAATTTGAATTAGTATTCAAAGCATCAATTGATAAAAAATGGCATCTGTATTCTCAGTTTGTACCTGAAGGAGGACCTGTAAAAACCTCATTTTACTTTTATGATATCAAGGGAATAGAATTTTTGGGAGACGATATTAAAATAATCGAAGAGGCATCGTATGAGGTGGAGAATGATACCGATTACATTGTAACATTCAGTGAACCTTCCGGACACGAAGAAAAAGATCCGATGTTCGAAAACATGCTGGTGAAATACTTTGAAAAGGAAGCTGAATTTACTCGTAAAATAAGAATTAGAACCGCCGAACCTCTCAGGATTACCGGATACATTTATTTCATGTGCTGCGACGATACCAAGTGCCTCCCGCCTAACGATGAAAACAAATTCGAATTTACTTTTAACGGGGCTGTACAGGTTCAAGCTTTGGCTGAAAAAGCTGATTCAACGCATAATCCCGAAGTCGGGCTATCCGAAATAACCACGGGTACAAATCCGGGTGATCCTGAAAAAGGTCAGTATAAACAGACGACTGAAATTCTCAAGGACAAAGCCGTGCTTAGGCGGGCTGATGTTGATGATTTTTCCAACAAATCGATTTTGGAATTATTTATCTTTTCGATCCTCGCCGGGCTGGCTGCTATTCTTACTCCTTGTGTATTTCCGATGATCCCGATGACGGTCAGCTTTTTCATGAAGGAACAAAAAGCAAAAGGAAAGATTCAGGCAATTATTTTTGGAACCTCAATCATTCTCATTTATACAGTTGTCGGTACCATTATTGCCATTACTTTGGGTGTAAACTTTGCTAACTGGCTCAGTACACATTGGCTGCCTAATGTTTTATTTTTTCTCATTTTTGTTGTTTTTGCAGCTTCTTTTTTCGGGATGTTTGAACTGACATTGCCCAGCTGGCTGATCAATAAATCTGATTCACAGGCTGACAGGGGCGGATTTACCGGACCATTTTTTATGGCATTTACACTTGTGCTGGTATCTTTTTCATGTACCGGACCGCTTGTCGGGGCTATTTTGGTAAAAGCTGCTACAGGAGCCTGGCTCGAACCCATTGTTGGCATGCTTGGATTTGCCGTCGCTTTTGCGCTTCCGTTTACTTTTTTCGCATTCTTCCCTTCGTGGATGAACAAACTTCCAAAATCAGGCGGCTGGCTGAATTCGGTTAAAGTGATTCTTGGATTTATTGAACTTGCCCTGGGATTAAAATTCCTGAGTGTGGCAGATCAGACTTATCATTGGGGAATTCTCGACCGCGAAGTATATTTGGCTTTGTGGATCATCATTTTCATTTTAATGGGTTTTTATCTCCTTGGTAAAATCAGGTTCATACACGACAGTGATGTCAAACATATCAGTGTTCCCCGGCTTTCCCTGGTGATTATTACTTTCTCCTTTGTGGTTTACCTGATACCTGGAATGTTCGGAGCTCCCCTAAAAGCACTTTCAGGGTATCTTCCTCCCATGACAACCCATGATTTTGACCTTGAAAACATCGTTCGCAATGATGGTTCGGCACTGGGAAATGAAGCTCATGAAGGCGCAATTTGTGAAATTCCCAAATATCATGAGTTCCTGCATTTGCCACATGGCATCAAGGGTTATTTTGATTTTGAGCAGGGACTTGCCTGCGCTAAGCAACTGAATAAGCCGATTTACATTGATTTTACAGGTCATGGTTGTGTTAATTGCCGCGAAATGGAAGCCAACGTCTGGTCAGACCCCGGTGTTTTAAAAAGGCTCAAGGAAGAATTTGTCGTCATCAGTCTATATGTTGACGACAAGACCCAACTCCCAGAAACGGAGTGGGTACTGTCATCGGCTGACGGCAAAATCAAGAAGTCAATTGGTAAAATTTATGCCGACATGCAGATTTACAACTTTAATGTCAATGCACAGCCTTATTATATTCTGCTCGGGCATAACGGCGAACTCCTTGCAAAACCAAGAGCCTATAACCTCGATGTGGAAGAATTCATTACTTTTCTTGACACAGGTATCAACAACTTTAAAAACGGTAAATCACTTTAGTTTTGGTCTTACTCATTGAATTTTTCTAAGCCCCGTACTACATTAGAATTTTCTTCAAATTCAGTTTAGGCTTAATTACCAGTGAATCATAAGCTCATAAGGCAAATTTTCAGGCTTGGCAAAATTGTCACAACAGAATTAATCTCAATTTTATAATTTTGCAATATTATTTTTGTTAATCAGGGTAGGGAATTTTCTTGTATCGAGTATGTTGAAGATAGTTGTGTTTCCCTGCTAAAAAGAGATTCCTTTTAAAGTTGAAAAATTAATTAAATATTATTTTACATGATGAACAGAATCAGATTGGGACTAACAGGTTTTGGTGAAATACCCCGGCATCTTTTCAGGATGTGTACTGAAGATGACCGTATAGAGGTCGTGGTTATTTCAGATCTCGGCAAACCTGATATTTTAAGTTATCTGGTCAGCGCTGAAACCAAAGGACGGGTTAAAGCCAAACTGGATGGCAATTTTCTTGTTGCGAACAACCAGAAATCCAGATTTATCGGTGGGGGTGATCCTGGAAAAATTCCGTGGGACATGTTCGACGTGGACATGGTTGTTGACGGCACCTGGAAATTCCGCTCAAAAGCCGATATGGAAAAACATCTTGAAGCCGGGGCAAATCGTGTTTTTATTACATCGCTGCCGTCTGACTACATCGACCGTGTTGTGATAAGAGGAGTTAATGAACATACTATAAAATCGGCTGACCGGCTCGTTTCAGCAGGCTCAGCAACAACCAATGCGGCAGCACTGATGCTAAAAATCCTATGGGAAAATTTTGGCATCGATTATTCAATGATCACTACTGTACATTCTTACACCGCCGATCAACCCCTGAGAGACAGGGCAGGCAATGACTACCGGAAGAGCCGTTCGGCAGCAGAAAATATTATTCCTGTTGAAACGGTTGTTCCTCAATGGATCGAACATATTATGCCCGAGCTTAAAGGGAAAATAGAAGGGACAGCCATGAATGTACCCATACCCAACGGTTCACTGCTTGATCTTACCGCCGGGATGAAGAAAAAAATCACAATCGAAGAATTAAACAAAGTCATGACAAAGGCAGCCAAAGAATTATCCGGTATCATTCAGCTTGTCGAAGATCCTATTGTTTCGGCTGATGTTATAGACAATCCGCATTCGCTGATCTTCGATAAAAAAGCAACCATGATTTCCTCCGGAAGGATGCTGAAAGTGCTGATCTGGTATCACAGCGCTTTTGCAATGGCTGCAAGGTTAAAAGAATTAATACTCGCTTATGACAAAGCAGATAAGAAAGGAGGTTCAAAATGAAAGTTGCAATTAACGGATTCGGCAGAATAGGACGATCTGTTTTCCGGATTTTAAATAACAGGAATGATATTGATGTTGTCGCCATCAACGATCTTTTCGATAACGAGGTACTTGCTTATCTCTTGAAGTACGATACGATAATGAAAGGATTTGGGCAGGACATTAAAATTAAGGGAGATGAAATGATCACCCCAAATGAAACAGTGAAAATGCTTTCAATTAAGGATCCCAGGGCACTGCCCTGGAAGGAACTGGGAATTGATGTTGTGGTAGAAGCAACAGGGATTTTCAGGTCTCGTGAGTCGCTTCAGCCGCACATCGATGCTGGAGCAAAACGGGTTATCCTTACGGTTCCATCGAAAGATGAAATAGATTACACTGTAGTAATTGGCGTAAACGAAGACGGACTTAAGCCGGATCACAGGATCATATCAAATGCAAGCTGCACAACCAACTGCCTTGCACCCATGGCAAAAAT
>Ga0233425_10002250_pt1 | contig 38950 bp, 25 predicted proteins | sample Watercolumn_Towu_2_FD_181712 | JGI IMG/M metagenome (GOLD analysis project Ga0233425, IMG submission 181712) | Freshwater microbial communities from Lake Towuti, South Sulawesi, Indonesia - Watercolumn_Towuti2014_140_MG | ecosystem: Environmental > Aquatic > Freshwater > Lake | place... | reverse complement strand
TAACTCATAACTCGTAACTCGTCTTGTCTCTTTACCAGCCGAGGCTCATGCTCACCTGCGAACATGAACCCGGTGGCACTCATCACGGGGGGCTCGCGCGGCATTGGCCGCGGGATCGCCTTGGAACTGGCCCGGTTGGGCCATGATCTGGTCATCAATTTCACCCGCCACGAGGATGCGGCCCAGGCGACCGCCTCGGACTGCCTCGATGAGGCCCGACGGACCGGCCACGACATCCGCGCGCGTGTCTGCCAGGCCGATATTTCCCTGGCCGGGGATCGACACCGGCTGATCGAGTTTACCCGGATCGAGTTCGGCCGCCTCGACCTGCTGGTCAACAACGCCGGCGTGGCGCCCGAGGTCCGGCAGGACTTGCTCGAGGCGGGCGAGGCGAGTTTTGATCGTGTCCTGGGGGTGAACGTGAAGGGACCCTGCTTCCTGACTCAACTGGCAGCCCGGTGGATGATCGACCAGCGCCGGGCCCCCGGCGCAAGCACGACTCACAGGCCCCGGATCGTGTTCATCTCGTCGATCAGCGCCTACACCGCCTCGGTCAACCGTGGCGACTATTGCATCGCCAAGGCGGCCCTCTCGATGGTGAGCAGTCTTTACGCCACCCGGCTGGCCGAGCATGGCATCGGCGTTTACGAGATTCGGCCCGGCATCGTGGCCACGGACATGACGGCGCCCGTGAAGGAAAAGTACGACCGGCTGATCAACGAGGGCCTGACGCCACTCCCGCGGTGGGGAACGCCTGCGGATGTCGGCAAAGCGGTGGCGGCTATCGCCCAGGACTTGCTGCCCTTCAGCACCGGCGAGGTCATCAACGTGGACGGCGGGTTCCATCTGCGCCGGCTATGAGGATCGATTACGGGCTGACTCCACGCCGTTTGTTGCCCGCGATCGAGCGGTGCTTCGACCTCTCCGCCTCCAAAATCCTGGGCCTCGAGAAAACGTGGCGCCCCGAGCAGGGGACGCCCGTGTTCACCGTGAAAGGCCGTTACACGTCCCGAGGTTGGACGGAGTGGACACAAGGTTTCCAGTTCGGTTCGGCCCTGCTCCAGTTCGACGCGACCGGCGAGACCCGTTTCCTCGAGTTGGGGCGGGCGGCGACGCTCGAGCACATGGCTACGCACGTCTCTCATGTAGGCGTGCATGACCACGGGTTCAACAATGTCTCGACCTACGGGAACCTCCTTCGGCTCATGCGCGAAGGCCGGACTCCTCACGACGTCTCCGAGCGCCGCTGGTGCGAATTGGCGCTCAAGGTCTCCGGCGCGGTGCAGGCCGCGCGCTGGAGCACGCTGGCCGGGGGCGGCGGTTACATCTATTCCTTCAACGGGCCACACTCGCTGTTCATCGACACGATGCGGTCCTTGCGCTCGCTCGCGCTAGCGCACCGGCTCGGACACGTGCTGATGGGCGAACGCGACCAGCGGATTTGTTTGTTGACGCGGCTGCTGGCGCATGCCGACGCCACCGCGCGCTACAACGTCTATTACGGCGCCGGGCGTGACGGGTTTGATGTGCGCGGCCGCGTCGCTCACGAGAGCATCTTCAACGTCAATAGCGCCGAATACCGCTGCCCGAGCTCGCAACAAGGCTACTCGCCGTTCACCACGTGGACCCGCGGGCTTGCCTGGGCCATCCTTGGCTTCGCCGAGCAACTCGAGTTCCTGCAGACCGTGCCCGAGGATGAACTGCGCAGCGCCGGGTCCCGGCCCGGCGGCGGCCCCCGGCCGAAGGCCCAGCTCCTGCGCGCGGCTACGGCTACGGCGGACTTCTACCTCGAGCACAGTTGCGCGGACGGCATTCCTGTGTGGGACACCGGGGCGCCGAATCTGCATCGGCTGGGCGATTACCTGGGCCAACCGGCCGACCCCTTCAATCCGTGGGAGCCAGTGGACAGTTCGGCGGCGGCGATCGCGGCGCAGGGCCTATTGCGCCTGGGCAACCATCTCGACGCGCGGGGCGAGCGGGAAGTTGGCCGCCGCTACCGCCAGGCGGCTCTCACCGTGGCACGGACGCTCCTGGATGAGCCCTATCTCGCGGTCAACCCGCGGCACCAGGGCCTGCTACTCCACTCCGTCTATCATCGGCCCAACGGCTGGGATCACATCGCCCGCGGGCAGAAAGTGCCCAACGGCGAGAGCTCGATGTGGGGTGACTACCATCTGCGCGAGTTGGCCCTTATGGTGCGGCGCGAAGCGCGTCAGGAGCCCGTCCCCGTCTTTTTCAACATTTAGCGCCGCGCCGCGTCCACCCCAACCGCACCATCCTGGCTCGATCATGTCCGCCCCGGCTTCTTTTCCGCGCATCCCCTCGCTGAAGACCGTCGCGAGCTTCCGCGATCACGCGACCGCGTTGGGCCTCGAGCTTCCGTGCGACGAGGCCATTCTAACCGGGGAAAGTTCGCCGCTGGCCCAGCCGATCTCCGAGGTGATTGTCAATGGCAAAATGATCGCCAACCGCTGGGCCGTCCAGCCCATGGAGGGCTGGGACGGCACAACCACGGGCGGACCCAGCGAAGAAACCCGGCGCCGTTGGCGGCGGTTCGGCGAGAGCGGCGCGGGGTTGGTCTATGGCGGAGAGGCTATGGCCGTGGTCCCGGAGGGACGCGCGAACCCGAATCAACTGATCATCGACCAGCGCAACCGGGCCGGGTTGGCCGAACTGCGGGAAGCCCTCCTCGCCGCCTATCGCGACCGGCATGGCGCCGGCCATGATCCCGTCATCGGGTTCCAACTCACCCACTCCGGCCGCTTCTGCAAACCGCGTGACCATCATCGCCTCGAGCCGCGCGTTGCTTATCGCCACCCGCTCCTGGACCGGCGGTTCCAGGTCGCGAGCGACACCCAGGTCTTCGCCGATGCGGAAATCGAGGGGTTGATTCAGGCGTATGTTCGGGCAGCCCGCACCGCCTGGGAAGCCGGCGCCGACTTTGTCGATCTGAAGCATTGTCATGGCTACCTGCTGCACGAGTTCTTGAGCGCGGTGACGCGCCCTGGCGCTTACGGCGGCTCCTTCGAGAACCGCACGCGGATTCTGCGCGAGATCATCCAGGGAATTCGCGCCGACCGCAACCCCATCGACCTGGGAGTCCGTTTGAGCGCGTTCGACTTCGTGCCGTTCCGGCCGGACCCGGCGCAGTCCCAGCCCGGGAAACCGGGGCCTGGCATCCCGGAAGATTACGCGCATTGCCTCCCCTATCGGTACGGCTTCGGCGTGCACGCGACGAATCCCGTTGCCTGGGACCTGGCCGAGAGCATCGAGTTCATGAAGCTGTGCGGCAGCCTGGGCGTGAAGATCCTGAATCTCACCGCCGGATCACCGTACTACAATCCACATATCCAACGGCCCGCCGCGTATCCTCCTTCCGATGGCTACCAACCCCCGGAAGACCCGCTGGCGGGGGTGGCGCGGCAGATCGAGATGGTGCGCCAGCTCCACGCGCGAAAACCGCCCGGAATGGTTCTCGTCGGCAGCGCCTATAGTTATCTCCAGGAATACCTGCCGCACGTTGCACAAGCGGTGGTGCGCGAGGGTTGGACCGACATGGTGGGCCTGGGCCGCATGGCCTTGAGCTATCCGGCCTTGCTGGCGGACGCGGTCGGGACGGGCCGCCTGGACCCGCGGCTGATCTGCCGCACGTTCAGCGACTGCACCACCGCGCCGCGCAACGGGCTGATCAGTGGATGTTTTCCACTGGATAAGTACTACGCGGCCAAACCGGCCGCCGCCCAACTTAAGGCCATCAAGCGAGGCGGCGGCGCCTAATGCTACGGTGGCCCGCACGACCGCGGGTTGCGGGAAGAAAAGGACTTCGCGCGCGCGCCGGGCCGGGGCATGATCAAGGGCATGACCAGCGAGCAGATGATGGCGGTCTATGGCCAAATGGTGTTGCTGCGCGAGTTCGAATTGGCGGCGCAGAAGCTCTACCGCGCGGGCCGCATGCCTGGTTTCATTCACTTGTACGTAGGGGAGGAGGCCGTGGCGGCCGGCGTCTGCGCCCATCTGCGGCGCGCGGATTGGATCACCAGCACCCATCGCGGCCATGGCCATGCGCTGGCCAAGGGGGTTCCGCCCAAAGCCCTGCTGGCCGAACTCTATGGCAAGGAAACCGGCTGTTGTGGCGGCCGCGGCGGCAGCATGCACCTGTATGCGCCGGCGGTGGGTTTGTTTGGCAGCAACGGTTTTGTGGGCGGCGGGCTGCCCGCGGCCGTTGGGCTGGGCCTGAGTGCCAAGGTGCGCCGGAGCGGCCAGGTGGCTGTGGCGTTTTTCGGAGATGGCGCGGTGAACCACGGCGCCTTTCACGAGGCGGTGAACCTCGCCACGGTCCAGGATGTGCCGGTGATTTTTGTGTGCGAGAACAACCTCTACGCGACCGCCACACCGCTGACGATGGCAACGAAGAACACCGACATTGCCAGCCGCGCCGCGGCCTATGGCCTGCCGGGAGTGGCTGTGGATGGCAATGATGCCGTGGCGGTTTGGGAGGCGGCGCGCGAGGCCGTCGAGCGCGCGCGGGCTGGCGGCGGCCCCACGTTGATCGAGGCTCGGACCTATCGCACGGTGGGTCATCACGAGGGCGATCCGTTGGTGGGGACGTATCGCACGCAGGCTGAACTCGACGCCTGGAGGGCGCGGTGTCCGATTTCCCGGTTGCGCCGCCGCATCGAGACCGAGCACCCGGCTGCGGCGGCTGAACTGACGCGGATCGAGGCGCAGGTTGCCCGCGAGGTCGAGGAAGCGACCGCGTTTGCCGAGGCCTCGGCCTTGCCCGATCCGGCTACCGCCACCCGGCAGGTTTGGGCCGAGCCCGTGAACCCGCCGGTCGTCCTGGCCCGGGAAGAACCGTCACCATCCGGCGCCGTCGAACAGGGCTGGTTGGACTCCGTTCGCGACGGAGTAGCCGAGGAGATGCGGCGTGATCCGGGGATTCTTTACTTGGGGGAGGGCATCGGCGAGCGCGGCGGCAGTTTTGCGCATACGAAGGGGCTTTGGCGCGAATTCGGCGGCCACCGCGTGATTGACACGCCGATCTCCGAGCTCGGTTTCACGGGGGCGGCGGTTGGCGCGTCGGCGTCGGGCTGTCGCACGGTGGCGGACCTGATGTTCGTCGATTTCCTGTTCGAAGCGGCCTCGCAGATCATCGAACAGGCCGGGAAGCTTCGTTACATGAGCAACGGCCAGGTGCAGGTGCCCATGGTGATCCGGGCCGCGATTGGCGCCCTGGACAAGGGCGCCGGACCTCACCACAGCGGCACCTATCATCCGATCTGGGCCCACTGCCCGGGCCTCATTGTGGTGGTCCCTTCCAACCCGGCTGATGCCAAGGGTCTGATCAAGACCGCCCTGCGCGCGTCGGACCCGGTGATCTTCCTCGAGCACAAGGCCCTCTTTGGCCTCAAGGGGCCGGTTCCCAGCGCCGAGCGCTATGTTCCTTTTGGTCGGGCGGCCGTCGTGCGGCCCGGCCGGCACCTCACGGTCGTCACCTGCGGCGAACTCGTGCGCCGGACTGTCGAGGCGGCCGCGGTCTTCGAGCGGGAAGGCATCGACTGCGAGATCATCGACTTGCGCACGATCGTCCCGTTGGACCTGGAGACTATCTGCGCGAGTGTCGCCAAAACGGGCCGGCTCCTGGTTGTGGATGAGGCCTTTCCGATGTGCGGCCTCGGGGCGGAAATCAGTGCCTCGGTACTCGAGGTTGCGTCTCGGTCCTTGAAGGCGCCGGTCGGTCGTCTGCATCCGGAACCCGCGACACATCCGTTCAGCCCGGTGCTGCAGAACGCCATGCTGGTGACGCAAGCGAAGATCGTCGCCGCCGCCCGTGCTGTCCTCGAGGGGCGCCCGCTGGCGCCCGCGCGGCCGCGGACCGGCCTGGCGACGCTGTCGCCACCGGTCGGCGCCTCGCGGGAGCAAGCCGCGGCACTGCCCGCTCCCGCGAGGCAGACGCTCGATGCCGCCCCCGTGCGTGTGGGGGTCCCGATTCTGCTCCCGAATCTCGATCTCACCGTCACCGAGGCCACCATCGTGCAGTGGCTCAAGCAGGTCGGTGATCCTGTCCGCGCGGGCGAGGAACTGGTCGAGGTCGAGAGTGAGAAGTCGGTCTTCCGAGTCGAATCGCCCGTTGCCGGTCGATTGAGCCAGGTCCTGGTTCGAGCCGGCGAGGTCGTCGAGCTTGCGGCCCAGCGTCCGCTCGGGCTGATCCAACCCGACCCACCCGCTTGATTGGCCAGGACCGGTTTTGCCGGGGCCTTCGGCGCCCGACTGCGTCCGCGCCTTGCGCATTGCTAAGCTCTGACGGTTGTGAGTTAATCCCTGCTCATGAAGCAACGCCTCCTCTGTCTGGCTCTCGTTGTCGGCGCTTCGCTCCTGGCGCGGTGGAATGGCAGCGCCGCGCCGCCTTGCCAAGTCGAACAAACCCAATACCGGGGTTGGAAGGTTTTCCGGATGTCCAATGGGCTGGTGACGCTTTACATCGCCCCCGACATCGGCGGGCGGGTCATCCAGTACGAGTTGGGCGCGCACCCGTACTTTTTTGTGAATCCCGACCTGGCTGGGAAGGTTTTTCCACCCGAGGAGAATGGTGGGGAAAAGGGCGGCTGGAAGAACTACGGTGGCAGCAAGCTCTGGCCCGCGCCCCAAGGGTGGGAACGCGATGACCAATGGCCTGGGCCGCCGGACCCGATCCTGGATGGAGGACGCTACCAGGGTGAGATCACGCGCAACGAGCCGGGTCAGGTGACGGCGAGTGTCACCAGCCCGCCCGATCCGCGCACCGGGATTCAGTTCACGCGCACGATCAGCCTGTCGGCGGGCAGCACTCAGGTGCAACTTGAGTGCACGATGCGGAACATCAGCGCGCGGCCGGTCGGCTGGTCGATCTGGGAAGTCACGCAGTTGGACACCGCCGACCCCCAGGTGCCAGGCGGCTGGAACCATGATTTCTGGGCGTACTGTCCGCTGAACCCGCGCAGTGTCCATCCGAAGGGCTACTACCCGATGTTCGGTCAAGTGACGCATCCGAGTTTTCAGCCCGACCCCGCCAACGGCCTGCTGCAGGTCAGATACGATCATCGCGTGGGGAAAGTGGGGCTCGATTCCAACGCCGGGTGGCTCGCGGCCGTCAATAACCAAACCCAGCACGCCTTTATCGGCAAGTTCATGCATGTCCCGAACGCGCCCTATCCGGATCATGCGTCGGTCGAGTTTTGGCTCAACGGCGCCGGTGAATTCATCATCAACGGACTCGCCATTACCAACGCGCCCGATCCCAAAGAGACACCGTACCTGATGGAGGCTGAAATCCTGAGCCCGCTGGCGAACCTTGCCCCGGGCGAGACCTACCGTTTCAGGATCGACTGGTTCGCGACGCGCTGCCCGAAGCCGGTGCTGGACGTGACGCCCGCCGGCGTGGTTTGCCAGCGACCGACGCTGACTCGCGATGGCGCAAGGTGGCGGCTGACGGGAGTCTTCGGAGTGTTCGTCCGCGGGCAGGCTGAGGCGGTGTGCCTGGCGCGGGATGGGCGGCAGCTTTCGCGCGTCGATCTGGGACCGGTGCGGCCCGATGAAGTGGTGCGGATTGCCCGGGAAGTCACGGTGCCCGCGGACACTTATCGCGTGAGCGTGCGGGTCGCCGACGAGGCCGGGCTGCCTCGAGGAACGCTGGCTGGCGTGAACGTTGCGCTTCCTTGATCAACGACACGATCACACCCTGCCGTCCGCCGTGGCCGCCCCGTGGCCTCGCATCCTGCCCGTTCTCCAGCGCCCTGCTCGGGGCGGCGCTTGGCGTCGTGGCCTTGGCCGGCGTGAACGAACCTTGCCGCGTGGGAGTGCAGTTGCACCTGGTTTCGACCGGCAGGCCTGACGAATCCTACATGCGCCAGGTGCGGACGTTCGTCGAAGGCGGGATGCTGGATTTCGCGCTGCTCGTCGCGCAGGGGCTAACGGATGTCGAGCGGGAACAGGTCGCGCGGTATCTCGCGGAGCACCGGGTGCATTTCCTGCTGCAAGAGGCTTTTCCAACGTCCCCGGCATGGTTCGAAGCGCCAGGCCCGGCGAGGGCCGGCCAGCCACCGCACGCACGCTATGCGCGAGCGGATTATGAACGCCTCCGCGCGCTCGCCGGGGAGTGCTTTCTCGGGGTCCATTGGGGCGAGTTGGACTCCTCGGGGATGAAACCGGAGGATTATCTTCCGAGTGAAATCCTTGCGCGCCCCACCCGGCGGCAGGTCAAGGAAGCATTGCTCGGCCGGATTCGAGGGGGCCTGGACTTGTTCCGCGAGCGGTCGCGCGCGCCCTTTGCGCACAGCTCCGCCGTGTTGTCTCACGCGCTGTTCGCCGAGGCCGGGGCCGACCTGGTGTGCAGCGAGATTGGCGAGAACGTGCCGAACTTCAACCTGATGCTCGCCTCGAACCGGGGCGCGGCGCGCGCCTATGGCCGCCGGTGGATGATCGATCATTCGACTTGGTGGGCGCCGCGGGGCCACGCGGGCGAACAGGTTTCGCCACGCGAAGGGCACACACCCTGGTGCCTGTTCACGTCCTTGCTGGGGGCGGCCGTGGGCGGCGCCGACTACGTGCAGCTTGAAGTGGATTGGGCCGCCTACGACAAATCGTGGAATCTCCTGCCTTGGGGCCGCGCCATGAAGAGCCTTTGCGCGCTTGCGCGTCAGATTGGCGCCCGGGGCGAGGCGATCACCCCGTTCGCCATCCTGCTCGGTCACGAAAGCGGCTGGCCGGGCGTGGGCTGGCGCGTTGGGGACGTGCGCGGCACGGGCTTGTTCGACGGTCTGCGCCACCGGTTCATGCAGACCCGCGACGCCGATCTGTCGCTCAAGCTGCTCGAGGTGTTCTATCCCGGCTTCGAGCGGAGTGGATGGGACCCCGAGTATCCGGGCTTCCTGGCCGAGAGTCCAATGGGAGTCTGCGACGTTGTGCCTGACAACCTGCCACCCGAAAAGTACGCCAGGTACCGCGTGCTGGTGGCGTTGGGATACCACCGCATGACGGACGCGATGCTCGACTCATTGCGGGGCTACGTGGAGCAAGGCGGTGTTCTGGTGTGTGGCGACAATCTTTTCCTGGATGACCAGGAGCAGCCCGTTCGCATGGCACGGGCGGATGCGCTCCTGGGCTGCACGGTTGATCTGAGCGAAGCCGCGCTCGTTCATTTGTCGCAACCCTCCGGCGCGCTCGAGGCCGCCGAGCCGGGCGCAGCCCCGGCGCGTTCAGTGGAATGGCAGGAGCACTGGCTGCATCCCGTGCGCCTGGGCACGGCCCGCGTGGTGGCGCGGCTCGACGACGCCCCGCTGGTTCTGGAAAACCGTGTTGGGGCCGGGCGTGTCTGTTTCGTGACCGCGTTGAACCTGGTGGGCAGCGGCGCCACGAGGCGCGGCCCCGAGCCGTTCCTCTTCTCGAACACGCTCGCCCGCTTCCTGCGCGCGCTGCACGACCAGCTCGGCGATGGGATCGCCTTCTCACCCTGGACGAGCCTCGAGCGCGTCTATACCGAGCGGGCCGATGGGACGGCGCTTCTGCTCGTGATGAACCACGGTGATATGACTTGCCGCCGCGATGCCAGCCTGAGGAACGGGCGCGGTTTCACCGCGGGCCGCGTGCTCGCGCAGGGGGGATGGTCTGGCTGGGACGCTGGCGGGGGCATCGCCTTTACCGGGACGGGCGCGACCCTCAAGTGGTCCTTTGACGCCCCGCCGAAAGGATTCGTGCTGTTCGAATTCAGGAGGTAGGAGGCGGGACCTCCCCGCCGCCGTCCTCCTCGCGCGCCTCTTGTTGGATCCGGTCCAGGTAGCGGTCGGCCTCCTCGTCATTGACGAAGATGGCCTGGGTGGGGAGCGCGTTGGCGATCTCGATGACTCTCCGCACGGGCAGTTGCGGCCGCATGAGCAGGCAACGCCCGCCGTGCTTGGCGAGGGCCTTGCTCGTCAGCATGAGCACGCGCAGACCCATGCTGCTGGTCAGCGTGCGTCCCCTGAATCCCGTGGTGACCGCGTTGGTCAACAAGCGGACCACGTCGGAACCACCTATGATCGTCAGCGCCCAGGACACCCGGAGTCTCTGCTCCAGCGTCTCCTGGCGCTGGTAGAAACGCAGCAGCGCCGGCTTGTCCTCGGGCCGCACCCGCAAGAGATCACCGACCCGCCACGGCTGCCGTTCGTCAAGAAACGGATAGCGGGCCGTCAGCGAAGACGCACGGGCGGGAACCGGCGCTGGTTGGGCACCCAGCGCGGCCGTGGTCAAGGTGCAACCGAGCAGGACCGCCAAACCGCTCAGTAGAAGCCGTGGAAACATGCCGCGTTACAAATGGACAATCACAACCGGCACCCAACACACTCGCACGGGTCATCAAGTCTTGTAAGTTGCGTCTAACACAGATCGACACCCTGACACCGCCCGAGCCACCGGGACGCGATGACGCCATCCGATCTGCAGGGAGCGCGGGGATTGAACCGCCGAGCCTCGAACCGAGCGGACCGCGACGCCCGCCCGGCGTTGCGTGTTCCCGCGTGCATTCCGCCTCAGTCAATGCCATCTTGGCGCCATGAAATCACTTCTCACGTACCTGTGCCTCGCGGCCGCCCGCCTGGCCGCCGCTGCTCCTGATGACGAGGGATTCAGCCCGCTCTTCAACGGCCGGGACCTGGCCGGCTGGGTCAATGCAAACTGCGCGCCCGAGACCTGGACGGTCCGGGACGGCCTCATCCACTGCACGGGCCTGCCCACCGGCGCGATGCGCACCGCGCGGCAGTACGAGAATTTCATCCTCGAGCTCGAGTGGCGGCATCTGAGCAGCGGCGGCAACTCGGGCGTGTTTTTGTGGGGCACCCCCATCGCGGCGCCTGGGGTGCCGTTCCTCCGGGGCATCGAGGTGCAGGTGCTCGACCACGGGTTCAACGTGGCCGGCAAGAATGAATGGTACACGACGCACGGCGACGTTTTCCCCATCCACGGCGCAACCATGAAGCCGTTCGGACGCCACAATGGGATGCGCAGCTTCCCGTCCGAGGAGCGCAGCAAAGGATCGCCCGAATGGAATCACTACCGCATCGTTTGCACCAACGGCGTCATTCGCCTGCACGTCAACGGCAAGGAGGTCTCGGGCGGCGAGGATTGCAACTACCGCAAGGGTTATCTCGCCCTCGAATCCGAGGGCGCGCCGGTCGAGTTCCGGAATCTGCGGATCAAGGAGCTTCCGTCCAATCAACCGCAGCCCGAGCTCGTCGCGCCGGTGGATCAAGCATGGCGGGCGCTTTTCAACGGCCTGGACCTGCGGGGATGGCAGACCAACGCCGCCACCGCCGCCCGGTGGCAGGTCAACGGCGAGCGGCTTGTCCACCGCATCGGGGATCCTCGCCCGGAGGCGGCTCTCTGGACCTCGGCGGATTTCGGCGACGCCGAGTTCGTGGTGGATTGCCAGCCAGCCAAGGGCGGGGCCGTGGGCGAGTCTGCGCCGTTCGTGGTGCAGGTGCGGGGCCGTGAAGGGCGTGGCGCGCCGGTCCAACTCCGGGGCGCCGAGGCGGGAAAGTACCAGCGCTTCATCATTACGGTTCGGGCGCGCACGGTCATGGTGAAAGTCAATGAAAAAGAGATCGACCGCCAGGAGCTCCCGTCCGACACCCCAGCCCGCGGCGCGTTCGGACTGAGCGCCGGCGCCGGGGCGTTTCAATTCATGAACCTTTACGCGCGCGACCTGTAGTCCGCGCAACCGCCCGGGCCCCGGTCTGTACGCCGCGGGCCGGCCTCAGGCGTGGGCCCTGCAAAGCGAGCGCCAGGCCACGATGGCGGCGATCAAACCCAGGGCCGCCCCGGCCAGGTAGGGCGAGTGCGGATACAACGCGTAGAGCCCGGTCGCGAACACCGGGCCGAAGATGCGCGCCAGCGTTCCGGCGCTTTGCGCCACCCCCATCGTGGCGCCCTGTTCCTCGGGCGGTGAGTAGATCGAGATCAGCGCCATCGTCGGCGCGCGGTTGACCCCCGAGCCCGCGGAGAAGATCGCGAGCGCGAAGAGCAAACCCGCCAACTCGAGGAGCAGTCGTACGCCGCCCGCCAGTTTGGGAGGGAGAAAACCCGGGACCGGCAGGATAGCGGTCAGGTCCAGCGAGGGGGTGTAAGGCAGCGCCAGCATGCCCACACTCACGACCACCAGGCTGCCGAAGATGAGCTTCTGTTCACCGAACCGCTTCACCAGCCGCCCGATCACGCCTCCCTGGATGAACGTCGAGACCAGGCCGCAAAAGGCGAAGAGGTACCCGATGTGTTTCTCATCGAAATAGATGCGCTGCCGCTCGATCTCGGCTGGGAAGGCGTCCTCCAACATCATGCGGTTGAGATGGACGGTCGATCCTCCCTTGGTCTTCTGAGCCAAGAGTTCCCGGGCCTCAGGCCGCAGGGTCAGTCCCTGCGTCACCCTTTCGGTCAACAGGTCCGGCAGCTTGATCAGCCGGTTGAATTCATCGAACAACGCCCGCCGGAGGCGTTTGGGTCCGGGGTCGCCCGGGACCTCGATCAGCCGCAGGAATTCGGGGGACAACTCGGGCCGCAGGGCCACCGCCACCGGCTCGCTCCCGCGGGCCAGCTTTTCCGCCAGGGCCTTGGGTGCGCGGAACTCGTCCGGATGAAAGCCGGGCGAGCCCAGCAGGAGCGGCAGCGTGCTTTCGAAGCAGGCGAAGCAGAAGGTCGCCAGGAAGTAGAGGCCGATGAGCAGGCCCAGCCTGGGCTGCTGGAGCGTGTGCACCCATTGCGCCAGCTTGGGGCGGGGAGCGACATGCTCGGAGCTGGGTTGGCGGCTCTCAGCCAGGATGAAACAGGCCAGCACGGTGTTCGTGGCGCACAACACGGCGGCCACGCAGCCCGGACCCATCAGGCCGAAGCCGGCGGCGCTGAGCGCCCCCAACGCCGGCCCCAGGATGAACCCCAGCCCGAACGAAACACCAATGAGCGCCATGCCTTTCGAGCGGCCCTCTCGGGGCGTGATGTCCGCGATGTAAGCCGATGCCACGGAGATGTTCGCTCCGCAGACGCCGGCGAACACGCGCGAGAAAAGCAGGATCGCAAGCGCCGCGCGCGGCGAAAAACCGGGCCACGCCGCCACCGCGAAGAGCGCGTAAGAGAGCGTCGAGCCGGCGTTGCTGATCAGCAGCACGGGCCGGCGTCCGATCCGGTCCGAGAGCCGCCCCCACCAGGGAGCGAAAAAGAACTGCATGATCGAAAACGAGCTGATGATGAGCCCGATCATGAAGCCCTCGGCGCCGAACTGCTCGCTGTAACGCGGCAGCAACGGCAGCACGATGCCGAACCCGATCAGGTCGATGAAAACCGTCAGGAAGATGATCAGGAGCGATGGCTTCCTCATGAGGATCGGGCGAACCGGCGGCGCGTTCGATGGGGCCTACCGCCGGGCATGGGCGGCGAGCCCCGCCTGGCGGCATGAGGACCGCCCGCGGGCGGCTCGCGAAAATGACCGGCCATTTGTCAAGAGTTTCTCGGAAGCGCCGAAAACGCGTGCGGTAAACTAAAGGCCCGTCGATAATTTGCAACGGCCTTTTGGCATCCGGTGGCATCCCTCCGGGATGCGATCCCGTTTTCCGTCTGATTCCGGTGGTAGCGTTGCGTCGCTCCTCGACCGGCAACCGGTGGTATCGTCGCTTCGCTCCTCAACCACCGGCTAATGGCTCCGAACCCTTCGGGTTCGCGGGCGGCCATCCCTCCGGGATGCGAGCCATTAGCCGGGGGTTGCGCGAGGCACGAGCGCCACCCCCGGAACGGGAATGAAAGGGACACGACCCCGGCAGGGGTCGCAGCCAAGGAGGTGTCGTGTGTGCAGCACGGTTTCATACCGGTCGCGCCCCGCGGCGTAACTCCTTCAGCGCTGCCCGCACGACCCACCTGTTCCCGGCGAGGGCCGCCCGGGCCGTCGCTTCATCCGCTCCCGTCAATTCCCGAACGATGCGCACCGCGCGCTCCCTGAGTTTCGTGTTGGCCGGGTTGACGTCCACCATCAGGTTGCTCATCACCTTGCCGAGGCGAACCATGGTGACGGTGCTCAGAATGTTCAGGATCAGCTTGGTGGCCGTGCCGGCCTTCAACCGCGTCGAGCCGGTCACCACTTCACTCCCGATTCGCGGACAGATCACCACGTCCGGCCGTGTCCCCCGCGCGAACACGAGGTGTGGATTGAAACAGACGAGCACGGTGGCGGCGCTACGCCGCCTGGCTGCCCGCAGCGCGCCCCAGACGAACGGCGTCCGCCCGCTGGCGGCGATCCCCACCACCACGTCGCGCCGCGAGACCCCTCGGCCAGCCATCGCCGCCGCGCCCGCTGCTGCATCGTCCTCGGCGCCCTCGACGGAGCTGAACAAGGCGGGCGGGCCGCCGGCAATGACACCCTGCACCATCTCCGGCGGGACGCCGAACGTGGGCGGACATTCGCTCGCGTCCAACACCCCGAGCCGTCCGCTGGTCCCGGCGCCCACATAGAAAAGGCGTCCACCCTGTTTCAGCGCGCGCCCGGCCAGTCGCACCGCGCGCCCCAGCCCGCGCCATTCCTGGCGCACGGCGGCCGGGACCCTCGCCTCCTCGCTCAGCATCAGTTCGATGGCTGATCGCACCGAGCGCCGATGCAGGTCCATCGAACGCGCGTTCCGTTCTTCCGTGGGCGACAGCGCGGTGGAAACCGGAAGAGGGACGGCCCCCTCGGCGTCCGCGCCGGTTTCCCACGCGCGTTGGGCCCGCTCCGGCCGCATGTCCCCCCCCCCCGACCCGGCCGCCTCAATGCCGCGCGGCAGGAGGCGCCGGGCGAGCGCCACGGCGCCCCAGGCCGGCTCGCGCTCGAGCAACTGCACGCGCGCCCGCGGCCACCGCTGACGGAGTTCGCGGCCCAGTTTGCGGCTGAATCGTGGTTGCTTCAGCAGGACGCCACCTGTGAGAACAAACTCGACCGGCATCCCTTCAGCGCCCAGCCGCCGTGCGCAGGCCACGGCGTCCTTGGCGAGCGAGCTCGCCGCTCCCTCGAGGATGTCGGCCGCGATCCGGTCGCGCTGGTCCCACGCGGCGAACACCTCGGGCGCCAGCGCCGCGATCTGGTCCTTGGCGGCTCCGTGCGCCCAGGCGACCAGCTGGTTAGGTTCGTTGAGTTGCAGGGCGCGCAGCAGCCGTTGCCCAAGCGCTGGCCATTGGCCGTCGCGATCAAAGTAGTACACCACGGCCTTAAGCGCGCGCAGCCCGATCTCGTAACCGCTGCCCTTGTCCCCCAGGATATGGCCCCAGCCGCCGACCTTCGCCGCCGCGCCGCCGGCGGCCTCGCCGTAACAGCAAGAGCCAGTGCCGCTAATGATAACGACGCGTGCGGGTGGGGGCTTGCCTCCTGGGAACGGCGCGGCCGCCAGAGCCGTCTCGAGATCGTTGCCCGCGAAACACGGCACCCCCGCCCACGCGCGTCCGGCTGCTTGGCGCACTGCACGCCGGTCCTCCTCGACGCGCACGCCCGCCATGCCGATCCCGACGGCGTTTGGCGCCGGAAACCGCGCCGCCAACGAACGGAAGTGCTTCGCCAGTTGCGGCGCGGTCAGCAGGCGGAAGTTGGCCGGGCCCGCCTCGACACGCCCGAGCGGAGCGCCGCGCAGGTCCGCCAGGAGGGCGACCGACCGCGTGGCGCCGCATTCGATCCCCAGCACAACCGGGGCGGCGCCGGTGTGCGTCGCGCGCTTCATGCGGGAAGTATTTGGATTGTCCCCGCGGTTGCAAGTGGGGAAGGTGGGTAATCGGGGTTGGCGTACCCGGGTGCAACCGGTAGAATGTGCCGCAATGACCGTGACGGAACAATCACTGCTGGCCGCCATACGCGACCTCGAGGCAGCGGCGCGCGCCATGCCCACCGCCAACCCCAAGCCGAGTCTGCTGCCCTTGTTCGCGCGGATCGAGGCGCTCGAGCGTCAACTCCCCCAGGGCACTGACCCGCGGCTGCTGCATGTGCTGCAGAGCAAGAGCTACGAGAAGGCGCGACTCCTGCTTGAAGGCAATGGCGGGGACGCGCCCTCGGGCAGTTGCGGCCGGTGAACCACGGCCGCAGGCCGGAGCCCGGGCCTCACCACGGCGGCCATCCCAGGAGTCAGCCGATGCCGGACGATACCATCGTCGCAATTTGCACACCCCTCGGCGAGGGCGGTCTGGCGGTCCTCCGCGTTTCCGGCTCCGAGGCGTTGAGGGTCGCCGACGCCTGCTTCGAGCCAGTCGGCACATCCTCGGTGAAACCCCTCGCGGCCGCCACGCACACGGTCCAATTCGGCCGGATCGTGCGGCAGGGCCGCGTCGTGGACGAGGTGCTCCTGGCGGTTCTGCGGGCGCCGCGCACATTCACGCGCGAGGACACGGTGGAAGTGAGCTGCCACGGCGGGTTGCTGCCCGCCAAACTCGTGCTCGAGACCCTGCTCGAGCACGGCGCGCGGCTCGCCCAGCCGGGCGAGTTCACCCGGCGCGCGTTTCTCAACGGGCGCATCGATCTGGCGCAGGCCGAGGCCGTGGCGGACCTGATCCACGCGCGCACCGAGCTGGCGCTGGCGGCCGCCAACGAACAACTGGCCGGCCGGCTCTCGCGCCGGATCAACGAGCTGCGCGACCTGCTCCTCGCCACCCTGGCGCACCTCGAGGCGCACATCGACTTTCCCGAAGAGGACATCGCCCCGCACACGCGCGAGCAACTGATCGGGCGCCTCGAGCGGACCCTCGAGTTCATTCAACGATTACTCTTGACAGCCGACGAAGGCCAACTGTTGCGGCGTGGCGTGCGCGCGGCAATCGTCGGCCGGCCCAACGCCGGCAAGTCCAGCCTGCTCAACCAACTGCTCGGCCGCGAGCGGGCCATCGTGTCGCCCATCCCGGGCACCACGCGCGACACCATCGAGGAGACCGCCAACGTGCGCGGGGTGCCGGTCGTCTTTATCGACACCGCCGGCTTGCGCGACGCGGGCGACACCCTCGAGCAGGAAGGCATGCGCCGCAGCCGCGAGGCCCTCCTGCGCGCCGAACTCGTGCTCCACGTCCTGGATGGCTCCGAGCCCCTGCAGCCCGAAGACGCGCGTTACCTGGCTGAGTTCGCCGGCAAACGGCGTCTCCTGGTGCGGAACAAGCACGACCTCCCGCAGCGGCTTGAGATTCCGCCGGACCATCCGGGCGCAGTTGTCCCCGTTTCGTGTCTGACGGGCGAGGGCGTTGAGCTGCTCAAGGACACGCTCAAAGGCATGGTGTGGAAAGGAGAGCTTGGGACCGAGATGCTCGAGGTCATGATCAACTCGCGCCACCAGGAGGCATTGCGCCGGGCGGGGGCTGCGGTTCGGCGAACGGTCGAGGCCCTGCGTCAGGACCTGAGCCTCGAATTCGCGGCCCTGGACTTGCGCATCGCGGTCAATGCCGTCGGCGAGGTCGTCGGCCAGACCGCCACCGAGGACCTTCTGGACTCGATCTTCAGCCAGTTCTGCATCGGCAAGTGAACAGTCTATCGAGCTGCCAGGCTGTCCCGAGCGGTGGCGAAAGTGCACTTCACCAAATCGGCATCAGCACCCAGCAAGCGGGGTCTTGCGAAACGCAAGGTCGGTCGGGCCTTGTCGTCGCCGGTTTCGCAGCAATGGAGCGCTTGAGTAACCAGTCGTTCCTCTCCCGGCGCGAGCGTGAACACGACTTTGCGCGCGTCACATGCCCGCCAGTTGGGATACTCGGCCTCTTCGTCAGGTTCCGTCGTGGTGCCGCTCGCCAGCAGGATTTCGCAGCGGATCGGACGATCGCCGATGTTGCGGTAGGGTAGCTTGACCTCGACCAGCGTGCCGTTGGTGCTCTGGCTCCACTTGATGGCCAGCCTCGAATCATACCGAAGCCGCAGAGATTTCGCGGCATCCTTGTCACTGTCTTGAGTCCCAAAGGGTTGGAACTGATCGGGGCTGACAGCGGCCTCAGTCTGGCTCTGGGCAGACCCAGGCTGATTTAGCGATGCAAGTTCTTGGTCTGGAGCGGCTTGTGCAATGAGAGTGGCGGCGAGAACAGTGGCAATGATCGCGCTGATGATCCGCAAAGTGTCAGTCGGCGGCAGCTCGAGAGCTTGCGACTGTGCGAAAGCCCGGCTTCGGGGCTGGCTGCGATGGGTCTTCGCGTTTGCAAAGCCTTGGTCCCAAATATGTTGTGTTGCGAGCATGGCCCATATAGATGCTTGGACCGTGCCATTCTCAGCCCTGAGACCCTGCGTTACCTGGCCAGCGCCTCGAGGATGCTCTCGACATCGAACACGCAGCCTCCCCATGTGCCACCGCCAACCTGTTGCAGCGCCGCCCAAAGCCGGGTGTCCGATGGCAGCGCGGGATGCGGTGCGAGCGCGGGATGCGGCGCCCGTTGGGAGAGGACCCGAGCCCCTTCCTCGGGGCCGAAGGTCCGTGCGCCTTCGCCGATCATCTCGACGCTGCCTTCGAGTTTCGTCCGATCGACCACGACCCGGATGCGGTCGTTGTCCCGCACGCGGCCAATCGGGCCCCCGGCGAGTGCTTCGGGGCCGATGTGGCCGATGCAGGCACCGGTCGAGACGCCCGAGAACCGGCCATCGGTGAGCAGGGTCACGCGATTGCCGAAGGGCAGGTTCTTCAGGGCGATTGTAATCTGGGCGGTCTCTTCCATGCCTGTGCCGAGCGGCCCGATGCCGGCCAACACCATGATGTGGCCCGCCTCGATCCGGCCATCCTTGAGCGCCTGCATGGCGCCGCGTTCGGATGTGAACACGCGCGCCAGGCCCTCGTGGCGGAACACGCCGTCAGGGTCCACAACTTTCGGGTCGATCGCCGTGCTCTTGATCACTGCCCCTTGCGGGGCCAGGTTGCCGCGGGGGAAAGTGACGGTGTTGGTCAGGCCGCGCTCGCGAGCCTTCGCGGGGTCCATGATGACATCGTCGGGCTCTACGCCATCGGCCTGGCGGAGGGCCTCACGGAAACGGGCGCGCCGTTCGCAGTTCTCCCACTGATCGAGGATTTCGCCCAGGGTCATGCCCGCCACGGTGGTCACGGTCGTGTCGAGAGCGCCCAGTTTGCGCAGATGCAACATGACCTCGGGGACGCCGCCAGCCAGGAAGACGCGCACAGTGGGGTGGTTCACCGGCCCGTTCGGGAGCACATCGACCAACCGCGGGACCATGCGGTTGACCTCGATCCAGTCCTCGATCACGGGCCTTCTCAGGCCGCTGGCATGGGCAATCGCGGGGATGTGGAGCAGCAGGTTCGAGGAACCGCCGAAAGCGGCGTGCACGGCCATGGCATTGCGGATGCTCGCCTCGGTGAGAATATCGCGCAGGGCCAGCCCGCGGCTCTCGAGTTGCACCAGCGCCCGTGCCGAACGAACCGCCATCTCCGTCCAGACCGGTTGCCCCGACGGCGCCAACGCCGTGTGCGGCAGCGACAAACCCAGCGCCTCCCCCACCACCTGCGAGGTGGCTGCCGTGCCGAGGAACTGGCAGCCGCCACCCGGCGTGGCGCAGGCGCGGCAGCCCAATTCCGCGGCCTCTTGCAGCGAGATCAGTTTGTGCGAAAAGCGCGCCCCGATGGTTTGGATTGTGCCCGCATCCTCGCCCGACGCGGGCGGGAGCGTGACTCCGCCGGGCACGAGCACGCTCGGGAGATCGCGCATCGCCGCGAGCGCCATCATCATCGCGGGCAACCCCTTGTCGCACGTCGCCACGCCCAACACGCCCACGCGGGTCGGCAGCGAACGAATCAAGCGGCGGAAGAGTTGCGCCGCGTCGTTCCGGTAGGGCAGGCTGTCGAACATGCCCGGCGTTCCCTGTGTCCGGCCGTCGCAGGGATCGGAACAGAAGCCGGCGAACGGGATGCGTTCGAGCCGCCGCAGCTCGCGCGCCGCGGCTTCCACCAGCAGACTGATCTCCCAGTGGCCGGTGTGATAACCGAGGGCGATGGGTTGGCCGTCCGGCGCCCGCAGGCCGCCCTGGGTGCTGAGAATCAAGAACTGCTTGCGGCCCAACTCGGCCGGGTTCCAGCCCATGCCGGCGTTCTGAGTCAGGCCAAACAGGTCGCCGCTCGGGCGCGTACGCAGCATCTCCTCGGTTAACGGCAGCGCGCCTGCGGGGCCCGGCGCCTTCGTGCGGACGGTCAGGACGTCGGGTGAAGTGATGGCAAACAAATCGCTGCCCGTGTTCATTGCGGGTGCAGCCTAGCGAGGGGGGGATCGGCTGACGGTGTCATTTCTTCTTCCTGCCATCGATCGCGCGGCGGAACACCCGGTAATGGCGTTTGACCCTTTCGATGTACGCAGGGTCGCGCAGCAGGACTTCCTCCACCAGTGTCAGCACCGCGGGCGCAAGGGGAGACTGGGCACTGATCATCAGCCGGTTCGCGCGTGTCATGCCGCAACACTGTTCCTTCCCCTGGCGTGTGGCAATCCGCTTGTCGCGTCGCGGCGGGACGGCTGGTCTCCTCGTTCCGCCCAACCTGACCGGGCGATTGGCCAACGGTGGGTTCACGGACATCGGCTGAGAAACGCAGGTGGAGGACAGCAATAGACTGGATGGCAGGTCATCCCGGCTCAAGGACGTGACGACAGCACTTCCACGTTTCGAATGTCGGCTCTCGCAAGATCCTTGGCGGTGGCCGGGATGTCCTCTTTCGTAAAGCGGGCCGACCCATCCCCGCACCAAAGGCCCTTCGGCATGCAGAGGCTGATCGCGGCCCCGGTTTGCCCTGCAGCCTGTACCTTGAGGCGTGCTGCCAAGGCCAATGGAGGTCCCAAGGACTGTCCTGTGAGTGGACCGGTCAATGGTCGGACAACCTGGCCGCGGACCAACCCTCCACGAAGCTGGAGACCCAGCCAGCCAGAGCGCGACGCTCGACAGAGCAAACCGGGGCCGTCAAGTGGTTCCGCGCCGAAGAGTCGTTCAATGGCCTGGTCAAGCTGCGCACCGCAGTATCCCATGTCTTCCGCGAAGGCAAGAACCCCGGTGGGCATGACATTCAGGATCCCAAAGCCGGAATTCGAGGCTAACTCGCAGAGTTCCCACATGGTTTGCAGATACGCCACCAAGCCCGGAAATGGGTTGCCGCCTGGGCCTCGTTTGAGATCGAGGTATAGGACATGGCCAACCACGCCGGTGAACTCCGGCGGTCCCGCCGTTGTCTTTCGGCAAGCGGCGCGGGCTTGGAGGGGGGGCGAGTCGAAGAGGTGCAATTCGAGTCCCCCAGCTAGCAACTGCGCGTGCGGTGAAGGGTGTATCGGGACGTCAAAGACTGGAATCTGCAGGCGCTCCCTCGCAGCGCCGGTCACTGCGACGCTCAAGATGCTACGGGCTTGGCGGTCACCCTGGCGCGCGGTCTCGACCACCTCTTCCATCATGCCGATGGTCCGCCCAATCATCTGGCCCTCGAAGGGACCATCGACGACCTGGAGGACATCGCCATAGTGGACACCTCCCCTCAACCGCAACGGAAGGTTCAAGCGCCCGGCATTCTCAGCGACAACAAGCTCGCAGTCACGTAGTGAGTCATATAATGCCCATGCCATCCGCGACGGTCGTCCTGTTTCCTCCACGAAGCTGAGCAGACCGTCGCCAGTGAATGCAATCGTCTCTGCGTCCGTACCCCACAACCGTTCGGCGAGCGCTGCCACCAATTCAGACAACTCCCCTGCGTTCCGTTGCCGACTCAAGAGGAACGCTTGCGTAGACCTTACCAGGTCCAACAGCACAATGAGTCCTCGGCGGGTGACGATCCGCATGAGCAAGGTCGGCTACAGGGAGCTTGGCAACCGCATTAGTTAGAAGTGAATCGCCGAAGCCAGTGCTGCGCGAGGGCAAAGGTTGTCACCAACTGGTCTTGGCCTGCGATCGATGCCTCCAATTCGATGGCGACATGACGGGTGAGATTCGGGTGGACAAGGGGGTAGTGGTCCGGCAGCGCTTCTCGCCACCGATCCATCTGGGCAACCGCATAGGCTTGGCGCAGCCACGGCTCAAAATCCCTCGCTGCGTGGTAGCACCCTGGCGGCAGGTCGGCGTAATGAACCCCACGGTGGTCACTGACATGGTAATGAACCACTTCCCTCGTGAGGTCGTGTGCTGGGAGTGGTTCAGGGTTCGCCTCGACAACCGTCGGCGTTCGGTCGCGGGCAGTCTTCCACCTGCAGATGCTTTCTCCTTGCCAGACGAATGAGGAGACATCCCAAGGCCTTGCGCCGATCAGGAACATGTGACCCACGTCCACGTTCAACCCGATGCACGAGCCGTAGAGACTTCTCAACTGGCACCAGTTAGCAACCGTTGGGTTCGCAATCGTGCCAAACTGCTGAAACGTTCGGAGGCAATCATCCCTCTCCCGACACGTCTCAAGTAGGCTGACTCGTTCTTCGACCAGTCGGTCGTACTCTTGACGGACACGCCTGTAAGCTCCAAGGCTATTGAGAAGGTACCCGCTTCCGTGCTCAATCTCCAGGGCCAAGGTGACTGGCGGTACGACGCGGTCGTCCAGCCCAGCCCCTGTTGGCAATGTCTTGGGCGGGAGTTTCGTCAGTATGAAAGTCGCCAGCCAGAACAGGTTGTCAACCAACCGGTTGCGTGGGGACGGCGCGCCACCCCGGGGAGGGGAAAGAAACTCATCGACCCACATGTAACGCCCCTCCGCGGGGGCGGCCGCGTCAAGTCGCGGGTCGATCCGCAAGCCCCCGACCAGTTCTACTACGGGAGCACTGACCGAACTCGCCACAACCAGAGCCGCCTCTACCGGGAGCAACGGACACGGCGGAGCACTACCTTGATTGCGGAGCCTCCATGCCTTCAACAGAGGGGCGACAGACGCCCGCCTGTCTTGATACTGCCAGGTAGCAGCGACTCGCGAGATGGCCTTGACGTTGGTGGCGAGCGCGACGACCCGGGCATACCCGCGGTGGACTTGGCTGGTCTTCGGCAGCGCGCGGAAGACCGCCCGGATCTGCGGCGCTGCAAACGACATATGGTCCACCATGTGCTGCCAGGTTTCACTGCCCTTCCCTCCCTCCTTCAAGCGCAGGATCTTGCGCCAGCAGTCCTGCTCGTTATAGCCGACGAAATAGTAGTCGATGGCCGGGATCCCGGCTTCCAGTGTGGCTTTGACCGAAGGAAGGTAATCGAGGTCCCCGGAAGTCGTTTCAGGGCACGGCTCTCCGATCGTCCCTGGCTGCCACCACGACGTAATGGCGGAGATGCCAAAGGGTCGACGCAACTCCACCAACTTCTGACGATACTGGGGCTCAGACATGGGCTAGCGGGGAGCCTTTGATCCAATCAATCTCCGTTGGCGGAAGGTGCGTTTCAGCGTCTGCCTCCACCCACAGCCATAGCTTGCGGAGCGTATGTGCTGCCAGAAGGCGTGGGTGAATGGGTTGTCTCGCGCTTGAGGCTCCAGGAAATCCAGTCCCGCCGGCGATCCTGCGGCTGGCGGACCAGTGCAGAGTGAGAAGCGGGGTTGAAGGACGCCAAGGGCGTTCTGTCCTCGCGCTATGCGGAGCGGTTGTCGAGCAGGACGCGTGCAGCTCAACCTGCCAGAACCAGTTCTGCCCCCCAGCACCGTGTAGGAGCGCCTGTGCGGCGTAGTTTTTCCAGGCGGCCCAACCACCTGCCTTCCGCGGAATGACCGGATCGAACCGACGCAGAGCACGATCGGCTGCGAACAACGCAACGCGCAGGGCGAATTTCCGCGGATCCGCAAGTGCGTTAGGGTCCTCGCTGAATCGTGGGATGATCCGGCACTGACGGAGATAGGCGAGCGTGCACTCCCTGATCTCACCCGCCGCTACGTCCACTCCCTTTGGCAACAACACGAGCAGTTGCGCGAAAGAGCCGTTCTCGTGCTCCCCCCCCGTTTCATTCGCTCCAGACGGGAGGAAGAGTGCGCGGCAAAAATCGTCCGCATTGACGTTGAGCAAATGTGTGTGGCTGAGGTCCGACACCACGAAGGCGTCGACTGATTGTCCCGGCGTGATCATGTCGTGCCGAGCCTCGCAAATACGACGCCAGTGGTATCCGAGTACCAAAAATGCGTGGGCTCGGCCAGACCTTGGCTGGGGCGACGATCCAGATGCCTCTCCGTTCTTCCTCCGAAGCAGATCGAGATAATCGCCCAACTCCATCGGGTCGGCACGCGCCACCACCGGAAATCCATCGCTTGTGTAATCGATAAGCAACTGCCGAAGCGTCTCGTCGCGGGAACCAGATCGACGGCTGTCGCGGCGGACAAACTCGACGACCGCACTGCAGTTAAAAGCAGCTATGGAACTTACCCCGTCAACCGAGCCTGCCCCGCTCAGGTCGCCCGCAGCTAGAGTGGTGGTCTTGACTGCCTTGTTGCCACGGCCGCTGACAGCGCCTGGGCCTCGGCGCGCGGCCGGTTCGTCGAGTTGAACAGCCAATGCGATCAATTCGAACAGGCTGAGCATCTGGAAGCTAGGATATTTCCTCCGGATGCGGTCAACGAACGCCGGGTACCCGCCCGAAACCGAGCTGCGGGCTGCGTAGCTTTCCTCCAGCCACTCCTGAAACTTTCGACCTACGTGGGCCCGCGCCCTCAGCCCTAATCGCTTTACCCCGGGCAAGTCTAGCAGGGCTCGAACCGTGTTCCCCATGAGTTCGTTAATGCCCAGCGGCCTCCCGCCGATACGCTGATGCGTGATCATCAACGCGCTCTGGCATGCGACCAGCGCGCAGTCGGCTTGGGTTCCGCGCTGGAAGTAGAGTGTTGTGCCACAGAACGGAGGCAGGCCGTACTGCGAACCCGTGACGTTCATGATCACATGCCAAGCACCACGACGGGAGTACGTCGGTGTGTTCAGGTGGGCCTCGATCACAGGGAGAGCCACTCTGGACTGATTATTGAGCAGGCATGTCGGGTCCAGGTAAACGAAGCCCAGAACACGTCCGGGTCGACCAACCCGAGGCGGCGAAGCTGAGGACGAGTCGACCTCGCTCATTACCTGGGCCATCTCTGTTTTTTGGCCCCAGTCATAATCCGGGTCCGCGCCAGCCCGCTCGCATACCAACAAGGCGATCGGCCATCGCATCTGATCGCATGAAGGACTGGACACCACGCGAGTTTCTTCCGAACGCCAGCCGAGCGAGGGCATGTAGAATGGTCTGGACCACCACAACTGGGAGCTGTGGGCGTGAAGCAGCCACCTCAGGTGGTTGCGATCCTCGGGACGCAGGTCTTGCGGTAAGCGTCCTTCATGCCGTGCCGGAAGCAAACGATCGGCGAAGGGGCGAAGGGGGTGGTCGAAACCGCTGCTCGACAACTCTTCAGCACAGATCATCGGACGGCACCTCCCCCCTCGTGGGCGAGCTAACGCCCGCGGGCGCACTCGAGCAACTCTTGGGCAAACATGCCAACGTGCTGCCGGACCGCCATCCGACTCGCTTGCTCGCGCCACTTCCGATGCCTGACAAGCGGCCCCCAGTTGATCTCGATGACCTCGTCGACGCCGCCTTCGGACGCCGTCACTTGCAGCGGGCAGTGGGCACGCCCCTCCTGTTGAAGGGAGGCGATGTAGTCCAGCACCCACTGAGCCGCCGCGCCCGTGGCACACTCAAGAATAAGCCTCTCGCCTCGATGCTTGAGCCGAACCTGCGGTTCCGCCTGTCCGTTAAGGAGTGCCGTAATGGCATTCTTCAGTTTTCGGTCCGACTTTGTTCTCAACAGGGTCATGTTACTACTAGTCACTTCTACATGTTGCGGCGTAACCAAGCGACATCGAAGAGGGTAGCCCTCTCCGCGAAAAAAGCCGCTGAGACGTGTTCCACACGCGGCAAATTCGCCCGTAGGCGGAACATATGCAAGTTAAATCGATCCTTGTCGATGCCTAACATGCCTAACCGCTTAATGTGGTGCCGACCGAGTGTTAGCATGAATAATACCAACTTCGAAGCACGGCCCAAGCCTTGAAGTTGCCCTGTGGTTGGGCGTCGCCGGGGCGTTCACCTGCCGGGCACTTAGTGCGGCATGCCCGAGAAGCGGACTCATCTGGCTCGGCCGGAGGCAATCGGGGATCGAGTCGTGCAGGACGGCGACGGTACGGGTCTCGCGCTCCGCCAGCGAAGGGAAATAATCGTGGAATGGGACAAAAGGCATGGCTGGACCGGGACTAGACCGCGGGGTTCAATGGATCGGCGCCTGCGACCGTTCCCTCGAAATGGTCACCCTGGAGGCTCCTGTTCGTGAGGAGCTTTTTCCTGTTTTCCGTCTCGGTGCGCAGCCGCGTGTCATGCCGCAACACTGTTCCTTCCCCTGGCGTGTGGCAATCCGCTTGTCGCGTCGCGGCGGGACGGCTGGTTTGCTCGTTCCGCCGCCGGTTCCGCGCACCCCGCCCGTTTCTCAGCGCGCTCGTGTCCGTGGCTTGCCGGCCCGGAGCACGCGCAGGGAGTGGCCGCGCCCGTTTTCAAAAGGCTCGACCATGGCGGTGATCTCCAGCACCGGGTAACGCACCGTCGCCAGGCCGTAGGTCTTGTAGGTCTGGGCAAAAAGTTCGGTTTCCACCATGCCGGTCCAGTCGGCCAGCGTCAGGAATTTCATCGGCTCGCCGGTGACCTGGTGGTGAACGCGGTCCTCGATGATCAGTCCGCACAAGGTGACCTGCTGGCCGGTAAACTCACCCAAGCGGTTCACCGGACAATAGGTCTCCCAGGCAATGTCGGGGTAAAGCTCCAGCGGGTGGCCGCTGGCTGGGAAGCCGAACAGTTCCAGTTCCCATTGCAACCGCTGGCGCCAGGCGGGCTCGGCCAGCGCGGTTTGCGGCAGCCGCCCCGCATCCGCCGGCGGCAGCAGCCAGCCCTGGCCCCGCGTGGTCGAGTCGCCCCAGCGTTGGACCAAAAATTGAATCTCCCAAAACTGGGCCGGACGGCTCCGTCCGAAGCCGTCGAAAGCCCCGGCGCGCAACAACAGTTCCATTTCCTCCGCCGCCGGCCGCACCCGGCAGTAGAAATCAGCCAGCGACGCAAAAACGCCGCGCTGCCGCTCGGCAAGAACGCGCTCCTGGGCGCGCTCGGAAAGCCCTTTAATGTAAGTGACGGGAACCCGAATGCGGGGAGCGCGCGCGCGCGGCGAATGACAAGTGATGGGTGACTCGGGATCCGGGATTCGGGAGATGGTGGACGCGGGAGGGCGGACCAGCGACTCGGCCTGGGGCAGAAGCGTGACCTCCGGAATTGGCCGTCCAGAATCCTCGACGGTCTCGTGCACCTGAAAGCCGGGCCCAGGCGCGTTTACCCACGGAGGCAGCAGACTGATGCCGAGCCGATGGCACTCGAGCACATAGACCAGCGGCTGGTAGAAGCCCTTGCCGTTGGTCAGCACCGCCGCCATGAACTCGGCGGGAAAATAGCGCTTGAGCCACGCCGCCTGATACGCCTCGACACCGTAAGCGGTGCTGTGCGCCTTGCAAAAGGCGTAGCCGGAAAAACCGCGCACCAGGTCCCACACTTCCGCGATCCGATCCTCGGCATGACCGCGCGCGCGGGCGGCGGCGATGAATTCCTTTCCGATCTCGACGATGACGGCGTGTTTTTCCTTGCCGAGCGCGCGCCGCAGCACGTCGGCCCGGCCCGGCGGCAAACCGGCAAAGGCCTCGCAGATTTGCAAGATGTGCTCCTCATACACCACCTGGCCGAAGGTGCTCTTGAGGCACGCCTCGAGGGAAGGATCGGGATACGTCACCGGTTCGAGCCGCTGGTAACGCCGTGTGAAACGCAGTTTCTTCTGCTCGTTGGCCGCCCCGGGCCGGATGACGCTGACGATGGCAATCAAGCCGTCGATTTCACGCACGTTGCATTGGCGGCAAAGACTTACCATCGCGGGGCTTTCGATATGATGCACCGCCCGTGCGTTCCCCCCGGCAATCATTTCCCACACGGCCGAGTCGGTCCAGGGATCGGATGAGCTTGGAGATTGGGGATTTTCGATGGAAGATGGCCGATCGAGCGCGCCCGCCGGGGGGAGGGTCTCCTCGCGCTGGCGCACGGTGAACGTGTTCAAATCCACCTCGAGCCCGCGCGGTTTCAGCGCGGCTTTGACGTCCCGCATCGCCGCCAGCCCGCCCTGGGCCAGGATGTCGATCTTGACCAGGCCGATCGCTTCGACGGCGTCCATGTCGAAATGGGTCGTGGGATAGCCTTTGTTCGAGGTGAAACAGGGAACCAGGTGGCCCATCGGCTCCCGCGAGAGCACCAGGCCGCACGGATGCATCTTGGGATAGCGCGGGAAACCATCGAGAAACTCGGCCATCTGCAACGCGCTCCGGTACGGCTCCTCGTCCAGCGGCAGATCGCGGCACTCGGGGCTGAGCCGAAGCAACTCGACCAAACCGCGCGCGCCCGACCAGGGAAAATGCTCGGTGAACCGCCGGATTTGGTATTCGGATACGCCGAGGACTTTGGCCACGTCGCCCACCGCCCCGCGCGCCTGGAACGTCGAAAAACCGCCCACCACCGCGCAATGCTCCGCGCCGTATTTGGCGAACATCAAATCCACCACGTCATCTTTGCGGTCGTGGGGAAAATCGATGTCGATGTCCGGCAGCTTGTTCAGCGCCATCCGTTCCTTGTTGAGAAAGCGGCGGAAATAAAGATCGAACCGGATCGGGCACACGTCGCTGATGCCCAGGCAATAGCAGACCAGCGAGTCGGCCGCGCTGCCCCGGGTGATCCACTCGATGCCGTGCCGGCGGCATTCCTGCAGGATGTCCCACACCGCCAGAAAATACTCCTCGTAACCCACTTCCCGAATGATGCCCAATTCCTCCTCGATCTGGCCTCGCAGGTGCATGTGCCGCTCCGGATAACGGCGTTGCAGGCCGGCCAGCACCAGGCCGCGCAGAAAGGCCGGTGGCGTCGAGCCGTCCGGCGGCGTGAAAGCGGGAAACTGCGGCTTGGCCAGTTCCAGTTCAAAGGTGCAGCGCCCGGCCAGCTCGCGCGCGCCGTCCAGCAACCGCGGGTGCGCGGCAAAACGCTCCTGGAACTCAGCGGGCGTGCGGAAGTGGAACTCGCCTTCCGACTGTTTGTCCGGATGCGCCTGCCGGAGCAGCGTGCGCGTGCGGATGCTTTGCAGCACGTCGTATTTCCAGCGATCGGCGGCGGTGGCGTAGCGCGCGGCCAACAGGGCCACGGCCGGAAAACGCGCCGCGTTCGGGATTTTGGCCAGGGCCTCGTGCGACTCGACGCCCAGATAAAAACGCCCAGGGAACAGCTCCGCGAGCCGGGGGTCGGCGCCTACGGCCAGGAGACCATCGGTTGAAGATAAATCGATTTTGGATTCGGGGCTGCCTTTACATTGACCCTCACCCCGGCCCTCTCCCGTCGAACGGGAGAGGGAGTTCCCACCCCGGCCCTCTCTCCCCGTCGAATGGGAGAGGGAGTTCTCACTCCGGCCCTCTCTCCCGGTCGAATGGGAGAGGATTCGACACAAGTTCCGGTAGCCGGCGGTGGTGGCCACATAGAGCCGCACGGTTTGCCCCTCCCAGGACACCTCGGCGCCGAGGATGGGTTTGATGCCGGCCTGGCGGGCTGCCTGGGTGAACTCGACCGCGCCATGCAGGTTGGCCTGGTCCGTCAGCGCCACCGCGGGCATGCCGTGTTGTCTGGCCAGCGCAATGATCGCCGGAATCGACAACGTGGAATCGAGAAACGAGTAATAACTGCGGACGGCCAGGGGAACGGGCGAAAGGCGGTGACGAGTGTTAAGTGATGAGTTGACCGGCGCCCTCACTCCAGCCCTCTCCCATCGGATGGGAGAGGGTGCCCCCGCAGCCGCGGGGGCGGGTGAGGGTGGGGCAGCAGGGGCCGCACGTCCGGCCACGCCCCGCAGCGTCAGATCGTGTCCGCGCAAGATCACGTTATACCCGCGGGCCTGCCGCAGCTCGTCGATGACCGCGGCCAGGCGGCGGCGGGCCTCGTGCTGGCGCTCATCGACCGTCAACGGCAGCTCGCTCCGGAAAATTCCGTCATACACGTTCGAGAACTTCAACGACACCAGGCGCAGGCTTACCCGGCGTTTCCAGGCCCGGCGCAGCAACGGCCACAAACGGCCATAGACATCGGCCTCGAGGTCCGTGGGCTCGGCCAGGCTCTCGCCGCATTGATCTTCGTCCATGTCGTTGTAGCGGATTTTGACCGTCACGGTGCGGATGCTCTTGCCATCCTCGCGGACCTTGACCATCAGGTGATCGGCCATGCGCCGGAGCGTGGCGGCCAGAAACTCTTCCTGGGTCTGGTCTTCGGCAAACGTCTCCTGCTGGCTGTAGGACTTGGCCGGCTGGCTGGCCGGCATTACCGGGCGGTCGTCCACGCCGTTGGCGAATTCTCTCAGCCGCGGTCCCATGCGGCCCACCAACAAACTGAGCAGTTCACTCGGCGTGGCCGCCACCTGTTGGATGCGCGCCAGCCCCGCGGCGTCCAGGCGTGTCCCCACGCGCGGGCCGACACCGGGAAGCCACCGGTTGGGCAGCGGATGCAAAAACGGGATTTCCCCTCCCGCGGGCACCTGCGTGAACGCCGCCGGCTTGTTCAGCTTCGAGGCAATCTGGCTGACCAGTTTGTTCGACCCCACCCCTTCGCTGACGCTGATTTTGAGCGCCTGCCGGATGGCGCTCTGGATGGTTTGGGCAATCTCCAAGGGCGGCTGGCGCGCGCCGCTCAGGTCGAAGTAACCCTCGTCAATCGAAGCGATTTCGACGTCCGGCGTGAAATCATACGCATACGAAAACATCCAACGCGAAAAACGCTCGTATTTGTCGAAATCGCCCGGCAACAGGATCAACTTCGGACAAAGCCGCCGCGCCCGGCTGGTGGGCATGGGGGTGTAAATCCCGAGTTTGCGCGCTTCGTACGAGGCCGAGGCGATGATGCCGCGCTTCTCGCCGCCGACCGCCACCGGCCTGCCCCGCAAACGCGGGTCCGCCGCCTGCTCGACCGCGGCGAAGAAGGCATCGGCGTCCAGATGGACAATCGCACGGGACACGGGAGGTCGGCCGTTGCCAATGGCTGGGTCACCTGGCTTTGCGGATCAGCCCCACCATCACGCCCTGGATCACCAACTCGGCGGCGGGAACCAGTTTGGGGTAGCGCGGATTCTCCGCCCGCAGCCACGGTTTGCCGTGCTCGAGGACAAACGTTTTGAGCGTGCTCTCGTTGTCGATCAACGCCGCCACGACGTCACCCGAGCGCGGTGTCTTGCCGTGCTCGAGAATGACACAATCACCCTCGACGATGTGTTTGCCGATCATCGAATCCCCGCGCACCTCCAAGGCGAAGGTGCGGGCCGTGGGCCGGATGCCGAGGCTTTCCACGTCCACCGTGACGCAGCCCTGGGCCTGCTGGTGGCGTTCATCGGGCAGACCGGCGGGAATCGAGCCGTAAAGCGGCACATCCACCACCGGTCGGCGCAGCCGTTGCCACGGTGAAACCACGATCAGAGATCGGGCTTGGCGTGGTGGCGGGGCCAGCACCCCCTTGCGCCGCAAGGCATGCAGATGATCGGCGGCCGCCTTGACGCTCTTGAAACCGAAATGCCGCGCAATCTCGCGGTGGCTGGGGCTGAAGCCCTGTTGTTGCTGGATGGTTTGGATGAAGGTCAGCACCTGCTGCTGCCGCTGGGTCAGGAGAGCACTCATAGGGCATGGATAACTATTCATATGAATAGTATCACGGACGGCTCGAGTGGCAAGTTGTTTTTGCCGTTTTGCCGTTTTTTTCCCCGCGATCTGTGCTATCAGTACCGGTAACCAGTGCCGGCCGGGCTGCCCGGGTTCGATCACCGGTGGGCCGCGGTTCCTGGCCGGTCCTGTCACGCGATACGTTCGAGCAACAAAAGGAACCGCTTATGAAACTGTCGAGGCTGGTCTGGTCTCTCCTGGTCGCCGGGCTTTCCCTGTCCAGTGTCAGGACTTCTCACGCCGAACCGAAGGCCGAGCCCGGAGTGCTCTACCGCCTGATCCAGGGCAGCACGCTCACCCGGCAGAATGGAACGGCGGCGGCGGACACCGCGCCGCTGGGCGGGACATTCCGGTTGGTGCGCCAGATCAGCCCGCTGGATTGGGAGAATTACGGCGTCCAGGCGCTCAGGCTCGAGGCTCCGAACCTGGTCAACGGCCCGGTCACGGTGACGGGCGATGGCTTTTACAGCCGGGGCGGCCGCTTCGAGACCACTCAACAGCTCACGCTGCACGCGCGCATCGCTGGCACGGCGATCGAGTTGACCAGCGGCGCGGCGCCGCCGGCGCAGGACCCGGTGACGCTGGACCTTGAGGTCCAGGGCGAGCTGAAGCTCCCAGGCGGGACCGAGCGCTTCTCGCTGCGCGTGGTGGCCGTGCCCGAGTTGCGCCGCTGGCATTATCGGCTGCTGGGCCCAAGTTCACTGCTCGAGGACTGCCCCCCGTGCGGCCGGCCCTCGATACCTCAGCCGCTTCGCGGTGATTTCGACCTGGTGCTGATCGATGAGAACCCGCTTTACAGCCGTTACCATCTTTTCGAGATCAACCTCCGGGCCGGCTTCGGGGACCCGGTTCCCTATCGGCTCGACGGCGAGGGGAGTTATGAGATCGGCGGGGAAGTCGCGATCCGCCAGACCCTCGTGTTGGGGCTCAACCTGCGGACCGCTTTCACCAACCTCTTTAAGACCTTCACCAACGCTCCGACCCCGGTGATTGGCGCGTTCCCGGTCATCGGCCTGCACCTGGATGAGACCGAGGGCAAGTTCGCATTGGTCTATCGGCTTGATGTGGTGGCCTCGCCGTGGCGCGAGCTGTGGTTTTCGACACCGTGGGGTATGACCTCCGGCAACGGGACGTTCAAGGACCCCCGCATCAGCGCCGGTGATTTGCTGGCCGATCCCGGCCGGATCGTTAAACGGAACAGCGAATTGATGGGGCGCCTGGGGCTTATGCCCGGTTTCGGTGATTACGATGTGGATGCGTTCGGCATCGCCTCGGGCGGCCAGGTCCTTTTCTCGCTGGGCCAACCCGTGTTCAGCGAGACACTGGGCGACTTGCAGGCGGGCGACCTGTTATCCGATCAGGGCCGCGTTGCTCAACGCAACCAGGACCTGACGCAGGCATTCGGCGTGCAGCCGCCGGTCCCCGACCTGGGTTTGGACGCCGTGCAGATCGGCGACAACGGCGTGGTGCTGTTCTCGATCAACCAGGACGCGTTCTCTGAGCGCCTGGGCGTCATGCTCCAGCATGGCGACCTCTTGTCCAGCGCAGGCGCCGTCCTCAAGACCAACAAAGAGTTGCTCGGCCGGTTTAACCCGCCCAAACCCGGCCACGATTACGGCCTGGACGCCGTGTACGTGTGGCCCCACGGCGAGGTCTGGTTCTCGGTCGCCGAGGGCTTCAACGACTCCGCTCTCGGTCCCATCACGGACGGAGACCTCCTGAGCGATCATGGATTCATCGTCTTCAAGAACCTCGAGTTGGTCGGCCCGTTCTCGCCGCTGGAAGACCTGGCGAATTTCGGCCTCGATGGCCTCTTCGTCATCACCGACACGACTCCTCAGCCGCCCGCGTTCCGGTTGCTCCCGGCAACGGCCGACAGGGTGACCGGCGACGTGTCACTGCGCTGGGAGGGCACGGGGCGGGTTTTCCAGGTCGAGCGGATTACGGACCTGGGCGGATTGTGGGCGCCCATCTCCCATTTCGGGCTTGGCACGGAATGGACGGACCTCCAGGCGGCGTCCAGGGCGTCCCAGGCCTGCTACCGCATCAGACAGTGGTGACTGGAAGGAACGGTCTCTCCCCGGTCGCTGTTCGAGGTCGCGCGATAGCTCGGGCCGCGTTCGAACGGGCTCGGGGCGCTGGGTGATCGCCGATTTCTGCGCCCACGGACGGGCGCACCCTCCGCGTCCTAACCCAGGAACGCGGTGTGGACGGCGCGCATGGCTTGTTCGCCCCGGGTTAGGTCGATCACCACCGAAATCTTGATTTCGCTGGTCGAGATCATGTCGATGTTCACTCCCTCGCGCGCGAGCGTTTCGAACATCCTGGCCGCCACACCGGAATGGCTGCGCATTCCGACGCCGACAATCGAGAGTTTCGCGATCTTCTCGTTCGCCCCGACCTCGCGGAACCCGACCTCGTTCTTTAGTCCATCGATCACTTTCTGCGCCTTGAGCAGGTCGGGTTTGTCGAGAGTGAAGGACAGGTCGGTAGTGGGCTTGCCAGAACCGTGGCTCACGTTCTGCACGATCATATCGATGTTGATCGCCGCATCCGCGAGCGCCTTGAAAATTCGCGCCGCCACGCCGGGCCGGTCCGGCACCGCCACGAGCGTCACCTTGGCCTGGTTCTTGTCCAGTGACACGCCGCGGATGACGACGTCTTCCATGCTTTTGGTCTCTTCTTTCACAATCGTTCCTGGGTTGGTGTTCAGACTGGACCTGACCTCGAAGGTGACGCCGAATTTCTTGGCGAACTCGACCGAGCGCGATTGCATCACCTTGGCCCCGGCGCCCGTGAGTTCCAGCAACTCGTCGTACGACACTTCGTCGAGTTTGCGCGCCTGCGGCACCACGCGCGGGTCGGCGGTATAGACGCCCTCGACGTCGGTGTAAATCTGGCACAAATCCGCCCGCAGAGCCGCCGCCAGCGCGATCGCGGTCAAATCCGAGCCGCCGCGTCCCAGCGTCGTGATTTGGCCTTCGGGTGTCTGCCCCTGGAAGCCCGCCACGATGACCACGCTCCCGCCATCGAGCAGGGCGTGGATTTGCTTGGGGGTGATGTTCTGGATCTTGGCCTTGGTATGCACGCCATCCGTCACGATGCCGGCCTGGGCGCCCGTGAGCGATACGGCCGGGATGCCCATCGCGTGCAGCGCCATCGCCGTCAAGGCGATCGTCGTCTGCTCGCCGGTGGCCAGCAGCATGTCCATCTCCCGCTCGCTGGGCAGGGGCATGATCTCCTTGGCCATCTTGATCAGGCTGTCGGTGACACCGCTCATCGCGGAAACCACCACCACCAGCCGGTCGCCGCGCTCGCGGTACTGCGCGACGCGGTTCGCCACGTTCTTGATGCGCTCGGTGTTCCCTACCGAGGTCCCACCGTATTTCTGGACTATCAGTGCCATGTGTTCGTCAGGTTGCTCCGTTCTGGCCACACTCGCGCGTGGCCGGGAGCTCGACCGGCCCGAAGGGCCGGCGGGGGATAACGTGCACGATGTGACCGCTGCTGGCAATCCCCGAGAAGCGGTCGAAGATGCGCCGCGCGCGGCCCGCGCGTGCAAGTGGTTAATAGCCAGCGTATTACGGAAACATTAGGCAGGCTTCTACCATCAAGCACAGGTAGAATGCATGAAATTCTAATGCCAGATGAAACATTCCACGCTCCAGCGTGATAGTGCCCCGCTCACTCCACCAACACGCGCACGCACCGGGAGGATCCCGCAGACCCATCGAGTTCCCGCCGAAGCCCCGCCTCAGAGTTCGATTACCCGGATGACCTCTTCTTTGCTTGGCTTGACGACCACCGGCGCGAAGCCGGCGCTCTGAATGGCGCAATCAGGGTCTTTCAAACCATGACCGGTCATGGTGGCCGTGAGGAGGCTGCCCGCGGGAATGAGTCCTGCCTTGGCGCATTGGATCACGCCCGCCAGCGCCGCGGCGGAAGCAGGCTCGACGAAGATGCCGTCGGAGCGGGCCAGCAACTTGTAGGCATCCAGGATCTCGTCATCACTCACCTTGGCGATGCGGCCGTTGGACTCGGCGAGGGCTTGTTTGGCGGCCTGCCAACTGGCGGGGTTGCCGATGCGGATGGCGGTGGCGACGGTGTGCGGGTCGGCCACCGGGCTGCCCTCGACGATGGGCGCGGCGCCGGCGGCCTGGAATCCGAACATGCGCGGCAACCGGTCCGCCAATCCCTGGGCGTGGTACTCGCGGTAACCTTTCCAGTAGGCGGTGATGTTCCCGGCATTGCCCACGGGCAGGAAATGAAAGTCGGGCGCGCGGCCCAACTGGTCGCAGATTTCAAAGGACGCCGTCTTCTGACCCTCGATGCGGAAGGGGTTGATGCTGTTGACCACTTCGACCTTCCCCGTCTCGCCCAACTCGCGCACGATGCGCAGGGCCTCGTCGAAATTGCCTTCGACGGCGATTGTGGTGGCGCCGTACATGAGCGCCTGGGCCAGCTTGCCGAGGGCGATCTTGCCATGCGGCAGCAACACCACGCACTTCATCCGGGCGCGAGCCGCGTAGGCGGCGGCGGAGGCCGAAGTGTTGCCCGTGCTGGCGCAGATCACGATGCGCGCGCCGCGCTCGGCCGCTTTCGAGACGGCCAGCGTCATGCCGCGGTCTTTGAACGAGCAGGTCGGATTCAAGCCCTCGTATTTCAACCAGAGCTCGAACTGGCCGCCGAGGGCGGCGGCGAAATTGTCCGCGCGCACCAGTGGCGTGTTGCCTTCGTCCAGGGTGATGACCGGCGTGGCGTCGCCGACCGGCAGGTGCTGCCGGTAACGATGGATGACACCTTGCCAGCGCTCGGCTGGGCGGGGCGGCGGGGACGGTTGCGGGCTCATTCAAAACTCTCGACGCGGAACATCACCGGGGCGGCCTTGACGACACTGAGTTTGCCGATGGCCGCGAGGGCCCGGGCCATCGCCGCATTCGGCGCGTCGTGGATCATGAGGATCAACGGAACGCTCTCGCCCTCGTGGCCCTCGGGTTGCATCACCGAGGAGATGCCGATGCGCGCCCGCCCGAGGATGGCGGAGATTTGGGCCAGCACGCCGGGCCGGTCCACCACGCTCAGCCGCACGTAATACCTGGAGATCGCCTCCGCCATCGGCAACGCCGCGCCTTCCCGTTCATGGGGCACAAACGGCGGGATGCGGCTGTGCGTCTTATACTTCAGATCGAGCGCGGCGTCCGCGAGGTCGCTCAGCACCGCGCTGGCGGTCGGGTCCTGTCCGGCGCCGCGCCCGTAGAAGAGTGTGTCGCCGACCACGTCGCCGCGAACGAACACGGCGTTGAAGGCATGGTTGACGCTGGCCAGGACGTGGTTGTTCGGGATCAACGCCGGGTGAACGGCCACCTGGATTTGCGTCCCATTGGCGCCGCGCCGCCGCCGTCCGGCTGGCGGGCTGGCTTTCTTGACCACGCCCAACAGCTTGATCGTGTAGCCGAGCAGGCCGGCGAACTGGATGTCGAGTTTGGAAATGCCGCGGATGCCCTCGACGTGAATCTCCCTGGGGTTGACCCAGAACCCATGCGCCAGCGACGCCAGGATGCCGATCTTGTGCATGGAATCATGGCCGTCAATGTCCAAGGATGGCTCGGCCTCGGCGTAGCCGAGCCGCTGCGCTTCGGCCAGCACGTCCGCAAACCCCGCCCCCTCGAGTTTCATGCGGGTGAGGATGTAGTTGCACGTGCCGTTGACGATGCCGTAAAGGCGCAGGATGCGATTGCCGATGAACCCCTCGCGCAGTGCCTTGATGATGGGGATGCCGCCGGCCACGCTGGCTTCGTAATAGAGGTTCGCGCCGTACTGCTTTGCCGCCGCGAACAGTTCCTCGCCGTGGGCCGACAAGAGCGCTTTGTTGGCCGTGACCACGGGTTTGCCCAGCCGCAACGCGGCGAGAATCATCTCGCGCGCCACGGTGGTGCCGCCCGCCAGTTCGGCCACGATCTCGACCGCCGGGTCCGTCACCACGCTCTTCCAATCGGTCGTGAGGAACGAGTAAGGGATATCGACCGCACGCGGCTCGTCGAAGGCCTTGACGGCGATCTTGCGCAGGTGGATGCGCACGCCGGCGCGCGAGGCGAGCAGATCACCGTTGTTCTGGAGCGCCTTGAACAAGCCGCCACCCACGGTGCCGCCGCCGATCATTCCCAAGGTAACCTGCTGCATAGAGACGGCGATGATTGCTTGATCGAACCGCGCGGGACAATTTCTTTTTCTCCTTCCAGGACGTGCCCCTGCCGGCTGGGAAGCCGGCGAACACAGCAGGAGGATCAGTTCACGAGCCGCGCCATAGAGCAACGCGGGCGCGGTTGCCATGATCAACGATTTGAGAGAAGTCTTGCTAAGCGGGCCCGGGCGGTGAATAACCACCGGAACGCATGAAAACAGCGAAACCGAAAGAAACGCCGGCGGGCCGTTGGATCTCCTATCGGCCCGAGATCAAGGTGCTCGATTGCACGATCCGCGACGGCGGCTTGATGAACAACCATCACTTCGACGACCAACTCGTCCGGGCGGTCTATAACGCGTGCACGCTGGCCGGGATCGATTACATGGAGATCGGCTACAAGGCCTCGCGCAAGGTCATCGTTCCGGGCGAGCACGGCGCCTGGAAGTATTGCGTCGAGGACGACCTCCGCCGCATCGTCGGCGACAACAAGACATCGCTCAAGCTCTCCGTCATGGCGGACGCCGAGCGAACCGATTACCACGAGGACATTCTGCCCAAGAACCAGAGCGTGATCGACATGGTTCGGGTGGCGTCCTATATCAGCCAGATCCCCACGGCGCTCGACATGGTCAAATTCGCCCACGACCAGGGCTACGAGACCACGGTGAACCTGATGTCGGTATCGACGGTGCCCGAGCGCGAGCTGAATGAAGGGCTGGAGTTGCTCGCGGCCTCGGAGGCGGGAGCCATCTACGTGGTGGACAGTTTCGGCGCGCTTTACAGCGAGCAGGTTCACTACCTTGTCAAGAAATATCTGCATTACTGCAAGCCCGCCGGCAAACAGGTGGGCATGCACGCGCACAACAACCTCCAGTTGGGCTACGCCAACACCATCGAGGCGATCATCGTGGGCGCCAACATGCTCGATGCCACCATGGCGGGACTCGGGCGCGGCGCCGGCAACTGCCAGATGGAGCTGCTCATCGGTTTCCTCCACAATCCCAAGTACGACCTCCGCCCGATCCTCGAGTTGGTGCAAAACCACGT
>Ga0233425_10002249_pt1 | contig 38954 bp, 38 predicted proteins | sample Watercolumn_Towu_2_FD_181712 | JGI IMG/M metagenome (GOLD analysis project Ga0233425, IMG submission 181712) | Freshwater microbial communities from Lake Towuti, South Sulawesi, Indonesia - Watercolumn_Towuti2014_140_MG | ecosystem: Environmental > Aquatic > Freshwater > Lake | place... | reverse complement strand
TCGACAACATGGCCTCGAAAGAGGTATTTATAAAATCCGGCATAAAGGTGCCGAGATATGTGGTCTTCGATAAGGATAGTTTTAATATAAAGAACGCGCGAATCCTGGGATTCCCCGCGGTCGTGAAGCCTTATCTCGAAGGCTCCAGCATAGGCCTGTCCGTTGTCAGGGAGGAAGGGAACCTGCCCGCAGCCCTGGACAAGGCGTTCGAATACGGACAGAGGGTGCTCGTGGAGGAGTATATTTACGGGCGGGAACTTACGGTCGGCATGCTGAACGACAAACCGCTTCCCGTTATAGAGATCGTTACCAGGGATAATATTTACGATTACAAAGCCAAATACAGCGATCCGGATACCAGATACCTGGTACCCGCCCCTGTCGATGAATCGGTGTCGAGACGGGCGCAGGATATCGCCAGGCGGTCGCACGAGAGCCTGGGTTGCAGATGTTTTTCCAGGATAGATATGATGATGGACTCATCCGGCGCGTTATTCGTTCTGGAGGCAAACACGATACCCGGTATGACCGAGCGAAGTTTACTGCCCAAAGCGGCCCAGGCCGCGGGCTTGAGCTTCGGTAAATTATGTGTTACACTCATCGAAGACGCTTTGAAAAGATTTTCCGCGCCATCTCCGGGCGCGGAGGTCGGGGAGAAGGTGCTCGGTGGCTAGGCAGAACAGGCAGAAGAAGATAAAGCTTCCTGATTTTATGGAAGACGCGAAGGAGTCATTTTTGCGCAGGGCCGCTGCCGCGGCGGTCATGGCCGTCTTCGTGGCTGCCGTATTTTTTCTTGCGCAGGCCTTCCTTTATAGGTCGGATTATTTTAAGCTGAGGGTGGTTGAGACCAGGGCGGCATTTCTGGACCAGCGCGCCGCTTCCGTGATAAACAACCAGATACTTTCGCTGTATAAAGGGCAGAATATCTTTAAGATCCCGCTTAAGGTGATAGCGCAGTACGTAAGGACTTCTTACGCCGATGTGAAAGAGATCGCCGTAAGGATAGCCCTGCCGGACAGGATAGTGATGGAGGTAAAGCTGCGCAGGCCGATAGCGATCGTGCGGAATATCAGGTACTACCCTATAGATGAGGAGGGCGTTGTGCTTCCTCCGGTGGCGCTTATCGACATGACAAAGGATCTGCCCATAATAGACGGAGTGGACCTTAAATACGGCCGCAAGGGCAATCCCAGGAACCTGAAGTTCGCGATGGAGCTTATAAAAAATATCAAGCAATCCCGGTTCATGTCCAATTACGGACTCGTTTCGATAAATGCCGCCGACCCGCGCAGCATGTCCTTCTATCTGAGTAACGGCCTGGAGGTCAAGATAGGGTCGGAGAATTTCAGTCAGAGGCTTGAGGCCTTGTCTAAGACGTTGAAGGATCCGCGTCTTGTAATAGACAAGATAAAGTATATAGATGTCCGGTTCGAAGATGTGGCTATAGGTCCAAAATAGAGGGTATCAGATGAGGAAGGAATATTTTGTAACCGGACTCGATATAGGGTCTTCCAAGGTGACCGCGCTTACCGCGCGCGCGGACGTTGACGGCGCGCTGGAGATAGTCGGGCAGGTCAGCCTGCCGTCGAAGGGCGTGGCCAGGGGAGCATTCACAAACCTGGGCGAAGCTACCGACTCCGTCTCCAAAGCGATGTCCAGATTACGCGAGAAGACCGCAAGGCGCATCGGCGACATATACGTCAACATAAGCGGCGAGACCGTCAGGGGCTCAAAATCGGTCGGGATGATACCTATAGCCCTGCGCGGCCGAGAGATAGTCGGGCCCGACATGGACCGGTGCGTAAGCGCCGCGAGCACCATACATCTGCCGTTCGACAGGGAGATAATAGACAGGGTGGTGCACAGCTTTTCGATAGACGACCAGCCGCATATACTAAACCCGCTCGGCCTTTACGCGTCAAGATTGAGCTGCCAGGTTTATATAATAACCGCGGACGTCAACCATATACAGAACATATACAAGTGCGTCAATAGCGCCGGCCATGATATAAAAGAGCTTGTGTTCACGGGGGTAGCCGACGGCGCCAGCCTTCTTGACGGTAAGTTGAAGGAAGAAGGCGTCGCTTTGATAGATCTCGGAGATTCGCTGATCGAATCATCACTATTTTTTAACGGATCGCTCGCGGAATTCGGGATATATCCGATGGCGGCAATGGGCCCTGGATCGGATTTCAGGCAGGACGCCGATTTCGGCGCCACCGTATCCAGGATAGCCGCCCGGATGCAGGATTTCATACGTTCCGGCGGCAGGATATCTTCCGTGGTGCTCACCGGAGGGATGTCGTTCGCGGACGGCATCGTGGAATTCCTCGAGGCCAGGCTCCCCTATCCGATAAGGATGGGCATGGTGAAGAATGTACGCGGCGACATATCGAGTATCGACAGCATCAGGCTGTCGACCGCAATAGGATTGGCCAGATACGGCATGGACAAGCATGAACGGAAGCTCGCCGAAGGCCGCAATACCGCAGAGCGTCTCTCCAATAAGATCGTCGAGATCTTTAACCACTACTTCTAGCATAGGCTATATCCGGGCCGTTTCCTTCACAATCGATCCCAAATGGGATTGACTTTTGACGGGATGTGTGATAGTTTAGGCTGTTCGCGCCAAAGGTACAGCATATGATAGTCGATAACGTTCAAGCTATAACACAAAGAATATCAAAGGCTTGCGATAAATGCGGCAGGCGCCGGTGCGACGTTTCTTTAGTCTGTGTTACCAAGGAAGCTGCGGTCGCCCGGATGGAGGAGGCGCTTGAGGCCGGTGTTACGATATTCGGCGAGAACAGGGTACAGGATGCTTTAGCCAAGCACAAGGTTATAAGCGATAGGGCAAGCTGGCATCTTATCGGCCACCTGCAGACGAACAAAGCAAAAGACGCCGTAAGGATATTCGATCTCATACATTCGGTAGATAGTCTTCGCCTGGCGCAGGAGATCGACAAACAGGCCGGAAAGATAGGCAAGGTACAGGATATCCTCATCCAGGTGAATACGTCCGGTGAGGCGAGCAAGTTCGGCATAGGCCCCGAAGAGGCGGCCGGATTGATAAGAGACGCCGGTCTTCTTAAGAACATCAGCATAAAGGGTCTGATGACGATCGCTCCCGAGGTCGAGGATCCGGAAACTGTAAGGCCATATTTTACGGCCCTGCGCGAGCTCCGGGACTTCATTGACCGGTCGTGGCAGCTATCGATGGGAATGAGCAATGATTTTGAGGTGGCGGTAGAGGAAGGCGCGACGCTGGTGCGGGTCGGGAGGGCCGTTTTTACATGATAAAGGATAAAAAGATAGGCATAATCGGCTGCGGAAATATGGGAGAGGCGATATTCAGCCGCCTTTCCGAAGTTATGGAGAAGAGCGTGTCGCTCATGGTCAGCGAAATGGACGCGGCCAGGCGGGACGAGATACAAAAAAAATACAGGATAATAGCGGCGATAGACAATAACTATGTCGTCAAATTTTCGGATGTCATAATACTGGCGGTGAAGCCGAAGGATATCGAAGGCGTGCTTAAGCAGGAGATCTGCTGCGGCGTATCGCCAAAAAAACTCATCATATCGATCGCGGCGGGCGTCCCGACAGATTACATCGAGAGTATTGTCGGCAAGGATGTGCCCGTGGTCAGGGCTATGCCCAACATGCCCGCTATGGTAGGCTCGGGGGTGACCGCCCTCTCGGCGGGCAGTTCGGCCTCAAAAAAAGATATGGAGCTCGCCGGCGAGATATTTTCCAGGATAGGCAGCGTCATAACGGTCGACGAAAAACTTATGGATGTCGTGACCGCCATAAGCGGCAGCGGGCCGGCGTACTTCTTCTATTTTATCGAAGCCCTGTCCGGGGCGGCCGAGAAGCTTGGGCTCGACAAGGAGACCGCCGAAGCGATATCCGTAAAGACGGCGATAGGCAGTTCGCATCTTCTGGATAAGATGAAAGAGCCTCCCGGAGCGCTTCGCAGGAAGGTGACGTCGAAGGGCGGTACGACGGAGGCGGCGCTGAAAGTTTTCGAATCCAGGAATCTCAAGAAGATAATGGAAGAGGCCGCGAAGGCGGCGTACAGGCGTTCTAAGGAACTTTCGGGGAGATAGAGTATGTTCGTATTGAGGCATCTGGTGGAAGCGCTCATTCCGGTATTGGATATCGTCTTCACGGCGGCGTATTGGATGATAATATTGAGGGCGATCATAAGCTGGGTGAACCCGGACCCCTACAATCCGCTCGTCCAGTTCCTGTATAAAGCCACAGAGCCGATGCTCGCGCCTTTCCGCCGGATAATCCCGAGCCATTCGATAGGCGTCGACGTGTCTCCGATATTCGCCATCATAGTGATATTTTTCCTGCAGAGATTTCTCATACCGACTTTATACGACATAGCGGCAATGATCAGGTAACCGCCGGTCAGGATATAACGCATAAACACAGGAGAGGCGATGGAAGGCAGGATAGGCATAATAGGCGGAAGCGGTTTTTACCGTGTAGAAGGCATAAAGAATGTGAAGTCGGTTACAATCAAGACGCCTTTCGGATCCCCGTCAGACGCCTATATTACCGGTTCGCTGTCAGGGCAGGACGTGGTATTTCTCTCCAGGCACGGGCGCGGCCACAGGATACTGCCTGCCGAGCTCAACTATTGCGCGAACATATACGGGATGAAGAAGCTGGGCGTCGACAGGATAATATCCGTCTCGGCATGCGGCAGCCTACGCAAAGATATCCGGCCGATGGACATAGTGATCCCGGACCAGTTCGTAGACAGGACCAACGGGGCCCGCCGCATGACGTTCTTCGGGGACGGCATCGTGGCTCACATAGCGTTCTCCGACCCGGTATGCCCGATCCTGGCCAAAGAGCTGTACAAGGCGGGCAAGGCCGTCGGGGCCAATATGCACGCCGGCGGAACCTACATAAACATGGAAGGGCCTCAATTCTCCACGAGGGCGGAGTCGGAACTGTACCGCTCCTGGGGAATGGACGTCATAGGTATGACGAATATTGGAGAGGCCAGGGTGGCGCGCGAAGCCGAGATATGCTACGCGACTATGGCGTGCGTCACAGACTACGACTGCTGGTATCTGGACGAGAATGTGGAACACGTCTCGGTGGATCTTATAATACAGAACCTGCTTAAGAACGTGGATACGTCGAAGAAGATATTGAAGAAGGTGCTGCCGGTCCTGCCGGCCGAGCGCCGCTGCCTGTGCGCCAACGCCCTGAAAGACGCTATAATGACCAGCCCCGACGTTATGCCGGCGAAGACAAGGAAGAAGCTGAAGCTGATAATAGGCAGATACGTAAAGTAAATATGGAATATAAAGATACTCTGAATTTACCGAAGACGGACTTCCCCATGAAGGCCGATCTGCCCAATCGCGAGCCGAAGATCCTCAAAGCCTGGCAGGATTCCGGCCTGTACGGAAAGATACGCGCCGTATCCGGGGGCAGGAAGAAATTTGTTCTTCACGACGGCCCGCCTTACGCCAACGGCTCCATACATATGGGCCACGCCCTCAACAAGATACTTAAAGACATCGTGATACGCTACAAGACCATGCGCGGGTTCGATTCTCCGTATGTTCCCGGATGGGATTGCCACGGCCTGCCGGTCGAGCACCAGCTTTTTAAGGAGCTCAAACTCACAAAGTACGACATCGACCAGGTACAGTTCAGGAAGAAGGCCCATGACTACGCCATGAAGTACGTGGAGATACAGAAGGCGGAGTTCAAGAGGCTCGGCATCCTGGGCTTCTGGGATAAGCCCTATCTTACACTTTCGAGAAGTTATGAAGCTTCGATAGCCAGGTCCTTCGGCAGGCTCGTTGAGAAGGGGTATATATACAAAGGGTTGAAGCCGGTAAACTGGTGCGCGACGTGCGAGACGGCCCTTGCGGAGGCCGAAGTGGAATATGAAGACAAGACTTCGCCGTCCGTATACGTGAAGTTCAATGTAACCGGCGATCCGTCGCGGATATTCGGCGGCGCTTCCAACGCGGCCTTCGTCATATGGACCACCACGCCCTGGACATTGCTGGCGAACGTCGCTATAGCGGTGCACCCCGACCTCGATTACGCCCTCGTTAAAGTTCAGGGCGCCCACCTGGTCGTAGCCAAGGCCCTGCTCGAGGGTGTTATGGAGAAGGCGGGGATAAAAGATTACGCCGTGGCGAAGACTTTTAAAGGGCGCGAGCTCGAAGGAATAGAGGCCGTCCATCCTTTCATCGACAGGAAGTCGAAGGTTGTGCTTGCCGGATACGTTTCTATGGAGGACGGGACAGGGTGCGTCCATACGGCCCCCGGGCACGGACAGGACGACTATTTTACAGGCATGAAGTACGGCCTTCCCATCATAATGCCTGTCGACAGGCGCGGGAAGTTCGACGCGACCTGCGGCGAGTTCAGCGGTATGAAAGTTTACGACGCGAATAAGCCGATAGCGGAGAAACTGAAGTCTGTCGGCGCCCTCTTAAGGGAAGAGGACGTGAAGCACTCCTACCCGCATTGCTGGCGGTGCAAGAAGCCGATCATATTCAGGGCCACCGAGCAGTATTTCCTGAAGATAGACCATGACGACCTCAGACATAAGATGCTTGGAGCGATATCGGACTGGGTCAAATGGATACCCGAAGCGGGACGCTCGAGGATATCGGCGATGGTGAAGAACAGGCCCGACTGGTGCCTGTCGAGGCAGAGATATTGGGGCGTGCCTATCATCGCTTTTAACTGCAAAAGATGCAAAGAGACCCTTCTCGACGCCAGGGCGATAGAATATGTCGCTTCGGTTTTCGAGAAAGAAGGGGCCGACGCGTGGTTCATCAGGAAGGAATCCGACCTGCTGCCGGGCGGGGCGAAGTGCAAAAAATGCGGCGGCACCGAATTCGAGAAGGAGACCGACATCATAGACGTATGGTTCGACTCCGGCGTCAGCCACCAGGCGGTGCTTAAGAGAGATAAGGATCTCGACTATCCCTGCGAGATGTATCTGGAAGGGTCGGACCAGCACAGGGGCTGGTTCCAGGCGGCCCTCATCACGGCTATGGCGATAGACGGCAGGCCTTCATACAGGAATGTCCTGACGCACGGTTTCGTGGTGGACGGCGAAGGCAAGAAGATGTCGAAATCTCTCGGCAACGTTATCACTCCGGAGCAGGTCATGAAACGCTACGGGGCGGATATACTGCGCCTGTGGGTCGCGTCGAGCGATTATAATGAGGATATAAGACTTTCCGACGAGATCCTCGCAAGGCTCGCCGACGCTTACAGGAAGATACGCAACACCTACAAATATCTCCTGAGCAACCTGTATGACTTCGATCCCGCGAAGCATACGGTGGAGCATTCGAAGATGCTGGAGATCGACAGGTGGATACTGTCGAGGCTTTCGGCCGTTCTGAAAGAGTGCGAGTCCAGCTATGATAACTGCGCTTTCCATAAGGTATACAGAGACGTCTATAATTTCTGCGGATCCGAGGTTTCGTCGGTCTATCTCGACATACTTAAGGACCGTATGTACACCTCCAGGGCCGATTCACCGGAGCGCAGGTCCGCCCAGACGGCCATGTTCGCGCTTACAAATTCCCTTCTTAAGGCGATGGCCCCCATACTCGCCATGACTACCGACGAAGCTTGGGGGTATTTCAACTTCCCGGGCGGGGGCGAATCGATACATCTGGAGAGCTGGCCATCCGACGATTACAAGAAGTGGAGCGATCCGGCCCTCGACGATAAATGGGCCCGTCTTATTGCCGTGAGAGAGACCGTTTTAAAGAAACTGGAGGCCAAGCGCGCCGCGGGAGAGATAGGGTCCAGCCTCGAAGCCGAGGTGGTCCTGACACCGTCTACCGATGCCTGTAAAAAGTTGTTGACTGATAATAAAAATGGATTAAGATATCTCTTCATAGTATCGAATGTCGAACTTGAAGAAGTGCCTTCCGTATCGGTTCCCGGTAACGAACCGGCGGACGTTCTTATACGGAAAGCTCCGGGACAGAAGTGCCAGAGGTGCTGGAACTACAGCAAGATGGTCGGCGAAGATAAAAAACATCCGACACTTTGCGAGCGTTGCGTGAATGCGGTCTAACTGGGAGATGACTATAGATGGCGAAAACCAAGAAGAGAGTAGCGGCAAAAAAGAATAAGTCTAAGGCGAAGGCCAGGCCGGCGGTCAGGGTGAAGACCATGCCGAAGGCCGGGCCGGAGAAGAGATTGAAGGCCAGGAAGATGAAGAAGATGGCGGCCAAAGACCTGAAGAAGTACAAGCTCCTGCTTATAAAGATGCGCACACAGATAGGCGGAGACCTCTCGCATATAACCGAAAATACGCTTAATAAATCCGCCAGGGACGCTTCCGGCGACCTGTCCGGATATTCGTACCATATGGCGGATACGGCGAGCGACGACTACGAGAGGGACTTTTCCCTCGGCAGGGCCACCGAAGAGCAGAAGAGCCTCTACTCGATAGAAGAGGCTATGAAGCGCATTGAAGACGGCACATACGGCAATTGCCTGCAATGCTTTAAGCCTATTTCGAAGAAACGGCTCGTCGCCATGCCCCAGACCGGGCTTTGCATCGAATGCCAGAAGATGGCCGAGGAAAAATGACCCCCCGTCTGGCGCGGGTCCTGTTATTCTCCACCGCCTTGCTGACCTACCTCGCCGACAGGTTCGCCAAAATTCTGGCGATAAAGACGATGTTCCCGGGCCAATCGATAGGTGTCCTGCCGGGGATATTCCACATAACGCTTGTATTGAATAAAGGAGCGGCTTTTGGTATCCTAAAAGACCAGGCCGCTCTATTTATTTTTCTATCGGCTTTTATAGTAACCCTGATAATACTTTACGCGTGGAAGGGCAGGGTGGTATCGGCGGCGCCGGCCGCGGCGCTGGGCCTTGTTCTGGGCGGGGCCCTCGGTAACCTCGTCGACCGCGCGAGCTACAGATATGTGATAGACTATTTCGATTTCAGGATATGGCCGGTATTCAATATTGCCGACTCGGCGATATGCATAGGAGTAACGATATTGGCATTGATTGTCCTGACGGGTAATAATGCCAAATGTCAAAGCACAAAAATCAAATAAAGCTCAAATATCTGAGCGCAAAACAGCCGAAATAAAATGTTTTGCTGTCTGATGTCATGATTTTATCCCCCTTCGCAGAAAACCCCGGGCTTTAGCCCGGAGAGCTTCATTTGTCGTTTGAATTTTGTAATTTGTCATTAGGGTAATCATGCATCCCATACTATTCAAGTTAGGACCCGTTACCGTATACTCGTACGGCGTCATGGTCGCGCTGGGATTCGCCGTCGCCACCGCGTGCGTCTACGCGCGAGCGCCAAAATTTAATATAGACAGAAACCACATAGTCGACCTGATGATAATCATGCTCGTATCGGGTCTCTTCGGGGCGCGGTTATTCTACGTTATCCAGAATACCGGATACTACAGGGCCAATCCGTACGAAATTTTAAATTTATCGAAGGGCGGACTTGTGTGGTACGGCGCATTCTTTGCCGGATTCATATCCTCCGTGCTTTATATGAAGCTCAGGCGGATGGACGCCTGGCTTGCCCTCGACCTGGCCGCCCCTTACATCGCGCTGGCCCAGGCGATCGGGAGAATAGGATGCTTCCTCAATGGCTGTTGCTACGGCATATCGGCTCCTCGTGGCGGCGCCTACGTCCCCACACAGCTATATTCCGCGGCGGCGTTGGCGTTACTGTTCGTTATATTGCGGATATGGCAGGGCCACAGGCATTTCAAAGGCGAGATATTTCTGGGCTACTGCGCCCTGTATTCGGCAAAACGTTTTCTGATGGAGTTCCTGAGAGGCGATAACCCGCGCGCCTATTTCGGATTTACGATATCGCAGGTTATAAGCTGCGCGCTGTTCGCCCTGTCACTATCTGTATTTACATATATGGCGGTATTATGGAGAAGGAAAAGGTCACATTCGACGTAGGCCCCCGCGAGGCGGGTCACAGGCTCGACAAATTCCTGGTCGAGAAGATGCCGAAGACGATGTCGCGCGCGTATCTGCAGAGGCTTGTGCGCAGCGGCGACATTCTCGTTGATGGCCAGCCCGCCAAGAGCCACCACAAGCTCAAGGCCGGCGAGGCCATAGAGATCGGCATCCCGCGGATGATACCGGCAACGGTCGTTCCCGAGGACTTGCCGCTCGACATCGTTTACGAGGACGATCAGCTCCTGGTGGTCAACAAATCCGGCGATATGGTGGTCCACCCGGCGCCCGGCAACTGGTCGGGGACGCTTGTGAACGCGCTCGCCTCACATTGCGAAAAGCTATCGGACGTGGGCGGTCCGGTCAAGCCCGGAATAGTTCACAGGATAGACAAGGGCACCTCGGGCCTGCTGGTGGTTGCAAAGACGGACCAGGCGCACCGCGCCCTTGCCAGGCAGTTCAAGAACAAGACCTCCCGCCGGGTATATCTGGCTATCGTCAGGGGCATCGTGCAGCTGGACAACGGGATAATAGACCTTCCCATAGGCAGGCATGTGCGAGACAGGTTCAGGATGGCGGTAGATTTCAACAGCGAAAAAGAGGCGATAACAAAATATCACGTTCTCGAAAGATTCAAAGACTCGACCCTTATGGAGCTGGTGCTGGCCACAGGCAGGACGCACCAGATACGCGTGCACATGTCGCATATAGGACACCCTCTTCTGGGCGACGACAAGTACGGAACGCGGGGCCAGTTTCCCAGGCCCATGCTGCACGCAAGGCTTCTGGGTTTTACGCATCCGTCGACGAAGAAGTATCTGGAGTTCGAGAGCCCGATACCGAAGGACATGAAAAAGCTGATCAGAACCAAGCGCGCCGAGGCCGAGGATGTCAAAAGATGACGATCGAGATAAAACCGGTTAAAAGATTGTGCGGAAGAATAGCCGTGCCGGGCGACAAATCTATATCGCACAGGGCGGTAATGCTGGGGGCCATAGCTAAAGGCCGCACCGTGGTAAAAGGCCTCCTCGACTGCGATGACTGCGATCGCACGATAGAGGCGTTCCGCAGTATGGGCGTATCCATAACCAGGGAAGACGACAAGGTCGTGATAAAAGGCTCCGGCCTGCGCGGGCTGAAGCAGCCGGCCGGCCATCTCCATGTGGGGCAGTCCGGCACCACGATGAGGGTCCTTGCCGGGATACTTTCGGGACAGCCGTTCAAGACCGTAATGGACGCCGACGAGTCTCTCGCCAGAAGGCCCATGAAGCGCGTTGCCGAGCCTCTATCGCTGATGGGCGTCGATATCGGCACCGCGCGCGGCGGCTATCCGCCCGTAACGATAAACGGCGGGCCGGTCCGGGCTATAAACTACAGGATGAAAGTAGCCAGCGCCCAGGTGAAGTCGGCCGTACTTTTCGCGGCTCTTTATGCGAACGGCACCACCACCGTGGAAGAGACCCGGCTCTCGCGTGACCACACCGAGCGGATGATGAAATATTTCGGCGCGCGCCTTAAGACCGACGGGCTGAAGGTCTCGGTCCGGGGAGGCAAGGAGCTCACGGGCAGGACGCTCGAAGTCCCGGGCGATATTTCAAGCGCAAGCTTTTTTATGGCCGGCGCGACGCTCCTCAGGGGATCAAAGGTATATATCGAAAAAGTCAGCGTCAATCCGTCCAGGGCCGGCATACTGAATGTAATGTCGCGCATGGGCGCCAAATTCAGGATAGTCGACAGGGTCGACTCGTTCGAACCGTACGCAGATATCGAGGTGGTATCGTCGCCGACCGTCGGCACGATGATCGAAAAGCCGGAGATACCGTCGATAATCGACGAGCTGCCCATAATTTTCGTGCTAGCCTCGCTGTCCAAAGGCCGTACCGTCATCAAGGGCGCGGAAGAGCTGCGGGTGAAAGAGACCGACAGGATCGCTTCCATGAAAGAGAACATTTCGAGGATGGGGGGCCGGATATCGGAAAAATCCGGCGACATTATCATAGAGGGCGTCGAAAGACTGAAGGGCGCGCGGATTGAGAGTTTCGGCGACCACAGGACCGCCATGTCGATGGCCGTAGCGGCGCTGGCGGCGGGGGGCGCAAGCTCGATAGGCGACGCGGGATGCGTCAGTAAATCGTTCCCGGGTTTCTTCAAAACGCTCGACTCTCTAAAAAACATGGGCGGCAAAAAATGTATCTGCTGACAGGTTTGGACGCCAAAATATTCCACACGATAAATAGCGAGTGGGCGAACCGGTTTTTTGATGTCGCAATGCCGATAGTGTCAGAATTCGGCTCCGGCGAGGTTCTTTTCGCGGTATCTTTGTTGCTCGCGGTGCTTAGACGAAAAAAGGACGGCGGAGCCCTGTCGCTTCTTTTGTTCGCGGGCCTTACCGTAACGTATTACTCGGTATACGTCATAAAGGTTCTCGTCGGCAGGCCGAGGCCGTCCGTATTATTCCCCGACGCCAATATCCTGATAGACGAAAAAAGCTTCTCGTTCCCGTCCAACCATTCGGCGCAGGCCTTCATGGCCGCCACGGTTCTTTCGGCCGCTTTCGGAAGATGGCGGGTCCCGCTGTTTACGCTGGCCGCCCTGGTAGGTTACTCGCGCATATATATAGGCGTGCATTTTATATCCGACGTTATCTGCGGGGCCGTAGCCGGGATGGCCGTAGGTTACGGTATGCTTAAAATGGCCGCTTCGACGGGGCTGTCCGAAAGGTGAATATATTTGACAACACATAACGTTTTTGTTAATATCACATGGTGAGGAGACGATATGAATTTTAAGGGATTGTGGAATCTCGGGACCAGGGTCTATAACGATACCCTCGGCATGTTCTCAAACGACATGGGCATAGATCTCGGTACCGCCACGACCCTGGTATATCTTAAGAACCAGGGCATCGTCCTCTGCGAACCTTCCGTGGTGGCCGTTCAGGCCGGAACTTCAAACGTGCTTGCCGTGGGTGAAGAGGCCAAAAGGATGCTCGGCCGCACGCCGGGCAACATCGTCGCCATACGCCCCATGAGGCACGGAGTAATAACGGATTTCGAGATCTCCGAGGCCATGCTCCGCTACTTTATCAAGAAGGTAAATAAATCAAAACCCCTCGTGCGCCCCAGGATAGTCATAGCGATACCTTCCGGTATCACGGAAGTCGAAAAGCGCGCGGTCAAGGATTCGGCGCTGCACGCCGGAGCCAGGGAAGTGTACATGATAGAAGAGCCTATGGCCGCTGCTATAGGCGTCGGCCTGCCGATACAGGACCCGTCCGGTAACATGATCATCGATATAGGCGGCGGCACGACCGAGATGGCGGTAATATCGCTGGCAGGCGTCGTATTCTCAAAATCTGTCAGGGTGGGCGGCGACGAACTCGACGACGCTATCATAAATTACATAAAGAAGAACTACAACCTGATGATAGGCGAGCGGACTGCCGAAGAGATAAAGATAAAGATAGGATCCGTCTATCCTCTGGAAGAAGAGCTGAAGATGGACGTCAAGGGGCGTGATCTTGTGGCGGGGCTGCCCAAGACGGTGACCATCACCAGCGAAGAGATACGGGAAGCCATGTCCGAGCCAATAGCCCAGATCCTGGAGGCTGTCAGGATAACGCTGGAAAGGACTCCCCCGGAACTGTCGTCAGACCTTATAGAAAAGGGCATAGTTCTTGCCGGCGGCGGTTCGATGCTCAGGGGTATCGACAAGCTGATCTCGGAGGAGACCGGATTGCCGGTGCACCTGGCTGAAGATCCGATGACGGCGGTGGCGCTCGGGACCGGCAAGGTCCTGAGCGAGATAAAATACCTGAAGAAGGTCACCGTATCGCCTCGCCTCGAGCGTTAGCAGCCGGCTAAATCCAAAGATCAATGTGCGCACCCCAAAGCGGAACATACTAGCGATCCTCGCAATAGCAGTAATCACCGCGGTCCTCGTCTCGAACTCCAAAAAAGTCACCAATTCCAGCCGCACCAATATATCCGACATGTCCAGCGCGCCGCTTAAGGCTTCGCGCGGTATTTTATCGGCGGTCGAACGCATGGTGCCTTTTGCCGGATTCAGGTCCGAGATCAGGCGCCTCAACGGAGAGGTCGAGGCGCTGAAGCGCAGAATAGAAGAGTCGAAACCGGTCGCCGATGAAAACGAACGTCTGAAAGAGATACTGGGCTTCAAGAGGTCCATACCGCTCTCGACCATACCCGCCGAGGTAATCGGCCGAGACCCATCCAACTGGTCGAACTCAATCATAATCGCCAAAGGTCTCTCGGCAGGCATCCGGCCAAATTCCGCGGTGCTATCTACGAAAGGGCTCGTCGGCAGGGTGCTCGAGGTAGGGCGCGGCTCGTCCAAGATACTTCTCATAACGGATCCGAACTCCAAGGTGGGAGTCGTTATACAGCGTAACCGGCAGGGCGGGATGCTGGTCGGCAGGCCTGACGGTAAATGCAGGATGGTATACATAGCGCTCGATTCGGACGTTAACAAAGGCGACAAGGTTATCACCGCCGGGCTCGGCTCCATATTTCCGCGCGGCATTCTGGTGGGTGAAGTCGTGGCGGTCGGTAAGGAGCCGGGAAGGCTCTACAAATACGCGGTTATAAAACCGGCCCAGGAGATGTCGAAGCTGGAAGAGGTATTATGCATAAGATAGGCAGGCTCGGCGCTTATACGATAATGGCGGCCGCGCTTTTGATACAGCTGACTTTTCTCGGAAGGTTCAGGATATTCGGAGCCGAGCCCGATCTTATGCTGCTGTGCGTTACATTCTTCGGGCTCTTCCTGGGTCCCGCCGCGGGATTGGAGACGGGAGCCGTCGCGGGCGCAATGATGGACATATTTTCTCTCGATTACTTCGGTATAAACACGTTCGTCTATACGGCAACCGGATTGTTGTCGGGAGCCCTGAATACGAGCTTTGTCAGGGAATCCAGAAGGACGCAGGCCCTTATCGTGTTCTTCTGCACCGCCTTCTCCATGTGTTTGCACTTCTTCCTGGCGTCGGTATTCTCCGGGTCCGTGGAGCTGGGATTTTATGAATATCTCCGCGCCTGCGTTATACCCGCGGGCCTCTACACGGCCGCAGTTTCGATCCCCGTATTTGCGAAACTCTCGGGCGTTTACAATCTAAGAGAGCGGGAAGACCTTTTGTGAGAGACAGGACATTCGCGACGATGTTGTCCGTGCTGTTCGCCCTGCTGGTCCTGGGGTTGTTTTATAACCAGATCCTGCGGTACGGGCATTACTCGCGCATGTCCAAGAATAACTCGATAAGGATAATACCGATAGCCGGACCGCGCGGAAACATATATGACCGCAACGGCAGGCCTCTGGTCGCAAACAGGCTCTCTTTCGACGTTGCGGCCGTATCGAACGAGATGAGGGACCGGAGGAAGGTCGCGCGGCTGCTCAGCGGTGTTCTCGGCATGCCGGGAGAAGATATAATAAAGGCGTTTGAGAAAGCCGATGCCAGGCCATATGCCTCTACGGTGATAGCCGAAGACGTTCCCAAGGAGAGGGCTATAGCGCTCGAGGAGGCGCTCCTGGACGTGGACGGAATTACCGTCGAGACCAACTCAAGGCGTGAATACCTCCACAAGGCTTCAGGCAGCCATATCTACGGCTACTTGAGCAAGATCACCGAAGACGAACTTGAGGCTCTCAGGGATTGCGGATATTCTTCGAGAGATCTGATAGGGCGCTCCGGACTGGAGAAATACTACGACGCTTGCCTTAAGGGCGCCGACGGCGGTACCCAGATCGAGGTCGATAACCGCGGCCGTCAGACCCGGGTCATGGGAATAAAGGAGCCGAAGAGCGGCACCGATCTCCGGCTCACGATAGACGCCTCTTTGCAGGACGCGTGCGACAAGCTGCTGGGCGGAAGAAAAGGCGCCGTAGTGGTGCTGGACCCAAGGACCGGGGAGGTTTTAGCGCTGACCAGCCATCCGGCTTTCGATCCGAACATATTCGTAAAACCGAACACCTCCGCCCAGCGCATGGCTATCCTGAAGGACAGGATAGGCAGGCCGGCCTCGGACAGGGCGATATCCGGACTTTATCCGCCCGGTTCGGTATTTAAAGTGGTCACCGCGTCCGCGGCTATCGAGACAGGCAGGATAAACCGCAACACAAGTTTTAATTGTTCCGGCGTTTACAAGTTCGGCAGGACGGCATTCGACTGCTGGAAGGCGGAAGGTCACGGCGCCCAGGATGTCGTCTCCGGCCTGATGAATTCGTGCAACGTATTTTTTTATAATACCGGCAGGCTTGTCGGCGTCGATACCATGGAGAAATACACGAAGCTGTTCGGGTTCGGACGAGTTACCGGCATAGATCTTCCGGATGAAGTGGGCGGAATAGCTCCGGGCCGGGGGTGGAAAGAGGCCCGTATAAAATCTCCCTGGTTCGATGGCGAAACTATAAACTACGCCATAGGGCAGGGGTATCTTGCGGTGACCCCGATACAGGTAGCCAACATGATCGCGGTTATGGCGAATTCAGGCTCTCTTACGAGACCTTACATAGTCAAGATGATAGGGCAGAAACCCGTCCAGACCCAGCAGCCAAAGAGCGTCGGGCTGAAGCCCGGCACGATAAGGATCGTGCGGGAAGGCCTTTACGACGCCGTTAACGGCCCGAGCGGCACCGCCAAACGCGCAAAGATAGAAGGCGTATCCGTCGCCGGCAAGACGGGGACGGCCCAGAATCCTCACGGCCGTACGCACGCGTGGTTTTGCGGATTCGCGCCATTTGACGATCCGAAGATATGCGTGACGGTGATGGTGGAACACGGCGGCAAGGGCGGCATGGCATCCGCGGAGATAGCCCGCGGCATATTCGAAGAGGCTAAGAAGGCGGGATATCTATAACAATGACAAATCACAAAATCCAAATGACAAATGAATTGCTGTTTATGCTTTGATATTTGTCATTAGGAGATAGAGTGGGTCATGCTGTATGACAACAGAAAATATAGAGACTTTGACGCGGCGCTCCTCGGGGTCGTCTTCATAATATTCGCAGCGGGACTCCTGTCCATATACAGCGCGACTCAGGCGAAGCATCTGGGTATTTTGGAAAGCTATGTCTTTAAACAGCTGAACTGGTTTGCCTTCGGGATGGTCCTGCTTCTGATAACGGTCAGGATATCGTATCAGAAGTTCGTCGATTTTTCATATTTTCTGTACGGTATAAATATCGTCCTGCTCATTCTTGTATTGGTCGTCGGCCACGCCCGTCTCGGCGCCCAGCGATGGTTTACAATAGGTTCTTTCGCTTTCCAGCCGTCCGAATTTATGAAGCTCAGCTTCATCCTCGCGCTCGCAAACTATGTAGGGCAGCGTAAAGGGGCGATGTCAGAGCTCGGCAGCCTGGTCGTGCCGTGCGCGATGCTCGGCGTGCCTTTCATCCTGGTCCTTCTTCAGCCGGACCTCGGCACGGCTCTGCTCATGATACCGGTATTCTTCGCGATACTCCTGGCCGGCGGCGCGAAGGTAAGGTATATCGTGCGGATGGTGCTGATAGGGCTTGCCGGAACTCCGTTCTTCTGGCATTTTCTGCGCGACTACCAGAGGCAAAGGCTTCTGGTATTCCTGAATCCGAATATCGATCCGCTCGGCGCGGGATACACGATCATCCAGTCAAAGATAGCCATAGGCTCAGGCGGGCTCATGGGCAAGGGTTGGCTTGCCGGCACGCAAAATCAGCTAAATTTCATTCCCGAGCGCCACACCGATTTCATATTCTCGACGATAGGGGAAGAGTGGGGGTTCCTCGGAGCGGTGGTGCTGGTAATATTCTTCTTCATCATCATCCAGAAGGCCTTCACGATATCGAGCCTCACCAGCGACAGGTTCGGAAAGCTTATAGCTACGGGGATAGGCGTGCTCCTCGGCTTCCAGGTCGTCATCAATATCGCGATGACTATGGGGATGATGCCGGTAGTCGGCATCCCTCTGCCGCTGGTCAGTTACGGCGGCTCGAGCCTGCTCGCGACCCTCGTCGCGATCGGGCTATTGCTGAACGTCTTCATGCGCCGGTCAACGTTTTAGGGGTGAGAAATTTTTCGCATCCCGCCTGCGCCGGCGGACCTTTCGAGGTCGCCTTTCGCTTGTCGCGAATTTGCATTGGGCATGCAAATTCGCTGTCGAAAATTTTTGATGGCCTCGTAACCCGGACCGACTTTAAGCTGTGGACAGGTTTACTCGGCCTTGTATATCGCCATAATGTATCAAAAATTTTCAAGAGTCGCTTCAGGCTGGACCTCAAAAGGTCCGCCACCTGACGTAGATGCGAAAAATTTCCGGAGGGAATATGAAGCGAAAGATCGTGATTATATCGCTGATGATAATACTGTTAAGCAGCTCTGTGCCTGCCTCGATCCAGTTCTATGAGATACGAAAGGGCTCGGGTGGGGCTATGGTGGTCGAGAGCGGGATAAAGAGCATCCGAAAGATGGATAGCCCATTAACCATAAAGGTTGTTAGGCTGGACAACGGGAATTGGAAGGCCACGATCGGGGTCATCCGTTATTGGGAAACAGTTCCCGAGTATCTGATATATATAAAAGATATTCAGGATGTCGAGAATCTCTCGGGTTTGTTGGGTATAGTCGAAAGTAAAAAGATGCCAGTGTTCGGAGACAGGCTGTACGAGATAGAATTATCGGAATCGGAGATGAAGAAATGTCTTATATCCATACACCAGCCTGCAGTAGATAGCGGAGGGGTAGTATATCTCATAGTGCCGTATAAGTTCAGGCATGAAGAGGCTGGAAAAGGGCGATAAGTTTCGATTTTTGAATCACGCGTCAGTTTTCGGTGAATTGTGATAAAGATTTTAAAGTTGACAAAAATCCGCACGTGGGCGACGGGTTGGAGGAAAAACGGCTGAACGAAGAGCCTGCCTGCCGGCAGGCAGGCGTGCCGTTTTCCAAAGAAAGCGAACGGGAAATTTTTGGGGTGGCACAAGGTCCTGTCTTGAGGTACGCAGCGCGGGATGGGGTCATAAAGATACCCGTGTAGTTATTCGGTATATTGTAAACCCCGCGCAAGGACCGAAAGACGACCTTGTGACAGGACCCCAAAAATTTATTGAACGTCGGTCTGAGGAAGCTTAAATAGAGATGATTGATAACGACAAACTGAACGAACTGTTGCTGACGGTGCAGAAGCCCGGGCGCTACGTAGGCGGGGAGTGGAACGCCGTGCGCAAGGAGTGGACTCCGGAGCGCGTTAAGATGCTGCTCGCGTTCCCGGAGGTCTACGAGGTCGGCATGAGCTACCTCGGCACCAGGATCCTGTACGGGATACTGAACGGCCGCGACGACTGCCTGGCGGAGCGCGCTTTCGCACCGTGGGGCGACTTTGAGGCGGTACTGCGCAATAATAATATCCCGCTCTTCAGCCTCGAGTCGCGCAGAAGCCTGCGCGAGTTCGATATCATCGGTTTCAGCTTTGCCTTCGAGATGACCTATACCAATGTAATCAATATGCTCGATCTGGGCGGCGTGCCCCTGCGCTCCGCCGAGCGGGCTGACGGCGACGCGCTTGTGATAGCCGGCGGGCCGTCGGTTTACAACCCCGAGCCGATGGCCGATTTCATCGATGCCTTTGTCATAGGCGACGGAGAAGACGTCATCAACGAGATCGTCGAAGTGTATAAAAGTCACAAGAACTCCGGCGGAACGTCGCGAAAATCCCTTCTCGCGGAGCTTGCGAATTTAAAAGGCGTATACGTCCCCTCGCTATACAAAGTCGAATACAACACGGACAACACGATAAGATCGATAGCGCCGGCCGGAACCGGCCCTGCGCAAAAAATCGTAAAACGTATTGTAAAGAACCTGGACTCCGCGTTTTATCCCGTAGACCAGATCGTTCCGAATATAGGTATAGTGCACGACAGGCTCGCGCTGGAAGTTATGCGCGGTTGCAAGTACGCATGTAAATTCTGTCAGGCGACCGTGACGTACAGGCCGTGCCGCGAGCGTTCTGCGGCCCGCGTGCTGGAGATGGCCAGGGCCGCGTACGCCGCGACGGGATACGACGAGATATCGCTCCTCTCGCTTTCGAGCGCCGATTATTCGCATCTGCGCGGGGTCGTAGACGGCCTGAACGCCGAGTTCTGTCCGAAATTTGTATCGCTCTCGGTCCCGTCCCTGCGCGTGGAGGAGGCCATAAAAGACCTGCCTTTCCTGATATCCAAGGTTAAAAAGTCCGGACTGACATTCGCGCCCGAGGCTGGTAGCGACCGGCTGCGCGCTTCGGTAAACAAAAATATAAAGATCGAGAAGTTGTCCGAGGCGGCGCTGGCGTCTTTTAAGAACGGCTGGCGCAAGGTCAAGCTCTACTTTATGATCGGGCTCCCTGGCGAGACCGACGAAGACATCGCCGAGATAGCGGATCTGACAAAAAAGATATCCGACCTTAAGAAGGAGGTGGACGGACGTCCGGCCGAGGTTACCGCCAGCATCAACGCCTTCGTTCCCAAGGCCCATACCGCTTTCCAGCGCGAGGCCATGGACGACCCGGAAACCCTAAGAAGAAAGATATCTTTTCTGCGCGACCGCGTAAAATCCCGGATGATAAAACTCGATTTTCATTCCGTCGATATGAGCGTGATAGAGGCCGTCTTTTCCAGGGGTGACCGGCGCACCGGCGAGGCCATATACGGCTCATGGAAGTCCGGGGCGCGTTTCGACGGCTGGACCGAGATGTTCGATTACGCGAGGTGGATGGAATCACTGAAGGCCTCGGGACTGGACCCGTCTTTCTTCGTTTCGAGGAGACGTCCAGATGAAGAGATCCTGCCGTGGGATATGATAGGCCTCGGATGAGGCGGGTTTGACAAAGCCGTGCATATATAGTATACTTTCAGCAAAATAATATCTAATGCAGGCGTACTCCATTACGACAGGAGATCAGAATGCCGATCCTCAGGGACATCTCCATAATAAATAAGGGACTGAGATACAAGCTGGCCATAGCATTCAGCCTGATGACGGTTATACCGCTCCTGTCCTGCCTTTTCATAATATATCCGAGCATCTTTCCGACGGTTTCCTACGTAGTCGATACCAACCTGATCCTTTCCATCTCCGTATTTATAGCCGTACTGGGGCTGACAGTCGCTAAAGGCATAACTGACTCGGTCGTCAGCCTGGCGATGGAGGCCAGAAAGATCGCCAGCGGCGAATATGAGCGCAAGATCGCCGTCTCCACGGATGATGAACTCGGAAACCTGGGGCAGTCGATCAACATAATGAGCAATAAGATCAAGTCCAGTCTCGACGAGCTGAAGGGTTACGGGCAGAGTATGAAGGACATAAACGTCGAGATACACAAGAAGGTCCTGGCCCTGTCAAGCCTTCTGCAGATAGGCGATATAATAACCGCCGGATCGGTGCAGATCGACGCCCTTACGGCCCTGGCGGTAGAGAAGGCGTCCGGACTATTCGATACCGGCTACGGGGTCCTTTATCTGCCCCGGATGGAAGGCGGAGATTTTATAGTGAAGACCTGTTACAACATCGAAAAAGAGAGGTTCGACTCTCTCGTCCTTAAACGCGGCGGCGACGGCGTCCTCGAGCGCCTTCTCGGCTCGAGAAATATCCTGAAGCTGGACGGGGGCACAAGGATCACCAAGGAGCTCGACGAATTCAGGCGCTCGTGCAACGTTAAGAATATGCTGGCGATACCGCTCTATTCAGAGAAGGCGGTCCTCGGCCTCTTCATAATAGGCACCAGGCTCTCCGACCTCCAGTATTCGCAGGACGATATGGACCTTATCGCGGTATTTGCCAGGCATATCACAATAGCGATAGAGAGCGATGTGTTGAACAGGAAGAACGATGAGTTGGTGACCAGGGACGACCTGACGGGGCTTTTTAACAAGCGATTCATACTTATGCGCCTGGAAGAAGAGATAAAGCGTTCCATATTTTACCAGAGGCCGTGCTCTCTTGTAATACTTAACGTGGACGACTTCAGGAAATTCCGCGAGACACGGGGAGAGCTTGCGGCCGAGGAGGCGCTGAAACGCATAGCCAAAGTCATAAAAGAGAGCGCGGGACCGATAGGAAAGGCCGCAAGGCTCGGGGGAGATGAGTTCGGGGTCCTCCTTCCGGAAAAGAACAAGCGCGAAACTTCGAGCGTGGCGGAAGACCTAAGGAAGAAGATAGAGTCTACCAATGTGCTAAAAGACGGCAAGGCGGCGCTCACCGTATCGGTTGGCGTAAGCGAAAATCCGATAGACGGCGCAACGGCGGAAGAATTGTTCGGCCGGGCGGAAGATGCCGTAAAAGAGGCCAAGGCCTCCGGGAAGAACAGGGTAGCGGCTTAAACGGATATATGCCATAGGAGAACCGGTGATATGCGACAGGACATGAAAAGTCTGCTAAAGCTGATGGTCGATAGGGGAGCGTCCGACATCCATATAACCGCCGGAGCCCCGGCGCAGATAAGGGTCGATGAGAATTTACTTCCCGCGTCCGAGCATCTCCTCACGCCCGAAGACACGCGCGAACTGGTCTACGGCATGCTTTCGAAAGAACAGATCGCCGTCTTCGAAGAAACTTTAGAGCTCGATATGGCATTTACCGTAGAGTCGCTCGGCCGTTTCAGGGTAAATGTCTTCAGGCAGAGGGGCACGATAGCGGCGTCTGTAAGGATCATCCCGCACGATATATGGTCTTTTGAAGAGTGCGGCCTGCCGGTGGATATTACTTTGAGCCTGTGCAACAAGCCCAAAGGATTGATACTCGTTACAGGCGCGACGGGAAGCGGAAAATCCACAAGCCTGGCTTCGATGCTGGACTGGATAAACAAGAACCGCTCCTGTCACATAGTCACGGTCGAGGATCCGATAGAATTCGTTCATAAGAACAAGAAGGCGATAGTGAACCAGAGGGAGATCGGCAGCGATACGAGATCGTTCGCCTCCGCGCTGAAACACGTGCTGAGGCAGGATCCCGACGTCATACTGATAGGCGAGCTCAGGGACCTGGAGACCATCGAGGCCGCTCTTGTGATAGCGGAGACCGGGCACCTGGTATTCTCGACCCTGCATACCTCTGACTGCGTCCAGACGATAAACAGGCTGATAGACGTCTTTCCGTCTCATCAGCAGGAGCAGATACGCACGCAGCTTTCATTCGTCCTGATCGGCGTTCTGTCGCAGCAGCTTATACCGAAGGCGCAGGGGGCGGGACGTATTCTTGCCACCGAAACGATGATGGTGAATCCCGCCGTGCGCAGCATGATAAGGGAGTCAAAGATACACCAGCTGTACTCGGTAATGCAGACCTCCAAGAAAGAGGGGATGAAGACGATGAACCAGGCGTTATATGAACTTTACCAGGGCAAGCATATAACATACGAGGACGCCTTCGATCGGACCACCGATCCGGAGGATCTCGCGAGACTATTCAAGAAGTAAGTCTGGGCGTTTCTCCGAAACGCCCGACCATCCAATGCCTATGGTATTGGAAAAGGATAATATGGCCGGACCGAAGAAAGTCGTTTCAAAGCAGCTGGGCGAGCTTCTACTCGAGAGAGGTATCATAAACGAGGAGCAGCTGGATAAGGCCCTGAAGGTACAGAAGGAGCGCGGCGGGCTCATAGGGCAGGTGCTTACCTCATTGGGATACGCAAAAGAGGAAGAGATCGCGCAGGCCCTTACCGTGCAGTACGGCTTTCCGTATCTTCCGCTCGAATGCTATGAGATAAATGTTGAGGCGATGAAGGCGATACCGCAAAATGTCGCCGAACAGTATAACCTGATAGCCATAGACAAAATAGGGGAACTGCTGACGATAGCGATGTCCAATCCGCTCAACGTGCAGGCCGTCGAAGACGTGGAGATGCTGGCGAGATGCAAGATACAGGTCTTTGTCAGCACCATGACCGATATATCGAACGCCATCAAGAAGTACTACCAAAAGAAATAATCGATGGTCCCAGGTCTAAAAGAGAAGCTCAACAAGATCTTTATAGACAAAAAGCTCATCAGTCAGAGCGATCTGGAAAAGGCCCGCGCGGTACAGAAAGAAAAAGGCGGCAGCCTCAGCGACATACTCATAAGCCTCGGTTTTATATCGAAGAACGACCTCATGCTCGTGCTGAGCGAAGAGCTCGGCATACCGCCCATCAACCTCGCCCGATTCAAGATAGATCCGTCGGTCATAAAATTGATCCCGCGAAAAGTGGCCAGGCATTATAAGATCCTGCCCGTCTCGAAGATGGGCGACACGCTTTCCGTGGCGATATCGGACCCGTTCAATATATTCGCGATCGACGACATAAAGACGCTCACCGGCTTCAAGATCGCCCCTATCATAACCACGGAAAAGGATATTACCGAAGCCCTCGGACAATATTACGATGAGGACGCGTATGCCGCCATAGAGAAGATAGTGGGCGATATGCCGGCCCAGGGCGGGCTCAGGCTTCTCGAGGAAGAAGGGGATTTCCGGGAGGGCGAAGATTTCGCGCAGATGGCGCAGGAGGCTCCGGTAGTAAAGATCACCGGCCTTCTTCTGGCGGAGGCAATAAATTTAAGGGCGAGCGATATACTCATAGAGCCTCTCGAAAAAGATATCCGCGTGAGGTACAGGGTTGACGGTATGCTGCGCGAGGGGCGCCGTCCGCCGAAGGTCCTCCACAGCGCCATAGTTTCCCGTCTGAAAGTAATGTCCGACCTGGACATAGCCGAACGGCGGCTGCCCCAGGACGGACGGTTTAAAATAAAGCTTCACGGCAGAGAGGTCGACTTCAGGATATCCGTATTGCCTTCGAGCATGGGCGAAAAGGTCGCGCTCAGGGTTCTCGACAAAGCGCAGGCGACTCTGGATATCGGGAAACTCGGATTCGACCAGAAGTCTCTCGAGTTGATCAGGGAAGCGGCCGAGCGTCCGCACGGCATGATACTCATATGCGGACCGACGGGCTGCGGCAAGACGACGACCCTGTATTCGATACTGCAATATGTGAACGCCCCCGAAGATAACCTGGTCACGGTAGAAGATCCCGTAGAATATCTTATAGAAGGGATAAACCAGGTGACGTCCAGGCCGGACATCGGATTGACCTTCGCCGGGGCCCTCAGGTCGATACTCAGGCAGGATCCAGATACCATAATGATAGGCGAGATAAGAGACTTCGAGACCGTAGACATAGCGATAAAGGCGGCCCTTACAGGCCATCTGGTTTTAAGCACCCTCCATACCACTACAGCCACAGGTTCGGTCATACGTCTTGTGAATATGGGAGTGGAGCCTTTTCTTATCACGTCGTCGGTGATAATGGCCGGAGCCCAGAGGCTTGTCCGTAAGATATGTCCCTCGTGCAAAGAGGAGTATGAACTGGATAAGGATGCCGCCGCAAAGATGAATATAGGTTCCGGCAAAGAGAAGGTGAGGCTTTACCGGGGTAAGGGATGTCCCAGCTGTCTCGGCAGCGGGTATAAGGGAAGGATAGCGCTCATAGAGATCCTCATGCTGACTCCCAAGATAAAGGAACTGATACTCGAAGGCGCCCAGGAATACAAGATACGCGAACAGGCGCGGCTGGAGGGCATGAAGACATTGCGGGAGAACGGAATGCAGAGCGCCCTTAACGGTATGACGACTATCGACGAGATAATAAGAGTTACTGTGGGCGACCAGGACATGGACACGGCGTGAGACATGATAGGATCCTTTAAGGACAGACTGATAGATATTCTTATAAAGGGCAAGCTTATTACCGAAGAGCAGCTTGCCGCGGCCCTCGCCATACAGAAGAAGATAGGCGGCTCGCTCGGCACCATACTTATATGGGAAGGGTTCATATCCCAGAAGGATCTCATGGTGATAATGAGCCGCCAGCTGAACATGCCGCTGATAGACCTGTCGAAATACAAGATCGATAAGTCCATCCTCAGCCTGATACCCGAAAGGATCGTGAAGCAGTATTCTATAGTGCCGATATCAAAGATCGGTGGCATGCTTACGATCGCCATGGCCGACCCGCTCAACATATTCGCGATAGACGATATAAAATCGGTGACCAGCTATCAGATCCAGCCGATAATAGCGACGGAGGCCAGCATAAAAGAGACGATAAATTCATGCTACGGGGCTCAAATGCATGAGCGCGAGATATCTGACATGCTGGAGGAGACCGCCGGGCAGGATACCGTCGAGGTGGCGGACGAAGAGGACGAGAAGGTAAACGTCAGCGAGGTCGTCGAGGAGAGCCGGAAGGCGCCGATAGTCAAGATCGTAAACCTCATACTCAACGAGGCGATGAAGCGCAGGGCCAGCGATATACATATAGAGCCGCGCGAGAAGGCCTTAAGGGTAAGATACAGGATAGACGGGAATCTCCAGGACGCCTTTCTATTGCCGAAGAAGAACCAGAACGCGGTCATCGCCAGGATAAAGATCATGTCCAAGATGGACATAACGGAGACCCGGGTGCCGCAGGACGGGCGGTTCAAGATAAACTTCGAGGGTAAGGACATAGATTTCAGGGTATCGGTGCTTCCCGTAACATTCGGCGGCAAGATCGTCATGAGGGCCCTCGACAAGTCGAGCCTTAACATCGGCCTGGACAAGATGGGATTTTTGCCTGGGCCTCTGGCGACGTTCAAGGTAGCGCTGGCCCGTCCTTACGGGATGATCCTCGTTACCGGCCCGACCGGAAGCGGCAAGTCGACCACCCTCTATTCGATCATAAATCAGATGAACGTGCCGGAGCGCAATATCATAACCCTGGAAGATCCGGTGGAGTACGAGCTCGACGGCATCACGCAGATACAGGCCAGGCCCGAGATAGGTTTGACTTTCGCCGGCGGGCTGAAATCCGTTCTAAGGCAGAGCCCGGATATCGTTATGGTCGGAGAGATAAGGGATTCCGAGACGGCGGATATCGCTATAAAGGCGTCTCTGACCGGCCAGCTTATACTCAGCACCCTGCATACAAACGATTCCGCAGGAGCCATCACAAGGCTTATAGATATGGGTGTCGAGCCGTTTCTGGTAGCGTCCAGCCTGGTGCTGTCTTCGGCCCAGCGCCTTATGAGGAGGATATGCACGCAATGCAAGGAAGAGATAGGGATACCGGAGGGCGTGCTTGAAAGGGCGGGTTTTTCTCCGGACGATATACGCAAAAGAGGCTTCAAGACATTTTACAAAGGCAAGGGTTGTTCCAGGTGCGGCAGGACCGGATATTACGGAAGGTTCGGTATACTCGAGGCTCTCCTGCTGGACGATACCGTAAGAGATATGATAATGAAGAGAGCCTCCGGAGACGAGATAAAGAACTACGCCATAAGTAAATTGGGGATGAAGACGCTAAGGGACAGCGCCCTGGAGAACTGCGCTACCGGCGTCACCACACTGGAAGAGGCGTTGCGTATAACCTCAGAGGATTGACGATGCCAAATTTCAAGTATGTATGCAAAGATCGGGACGGGAAGACGGTCAGCTCCAGCCTTGAGGCCAGAGACCGGGCTTCGGTCGTCGACATGCTAAGGAAGAAGGACTTGATCATAATATCCGTAATCGAAGAGACGGCCGCGAAGAAATTTTCAGTACCGTTATTCGGCCCTAAAAAGAAGAAGATCTCCATGGACGATCTCGTCATGTTCGCCAGGCAGATGGCCACGATGGTCGACGCGGGCATAACGCTGGTGGCGGCGCTGGATATCCTCGGAGAGCAGATGGACAACAAGACGTTCGGCGCGGTCATTCTCAGCGTGCGCAATGACGTCGAGACCGGATCGAGCCTTTCGGCGGCTATGGCCAAGCACAAGAACGTATTCTCGGCGCTATTTGTCAATATGGTCAAGGCCGGAGAGTCCAGCGGTATGCTCGACGACATATTGGACCGGCTGGCGGAATACCTGGAGAAGTCCAACAGCCTGCATAAGAAGGTGCAGTCGGCTCTCATATATCCGGCGGTGGTAAGCGGTATGGCGCTTGCCATAACGCTGCTTATGCTGCTCAAGGTAATACCGATATTCAAGGATATATTCTCAGGCTTCGGCGCCAAGCTTCCTGCGCCCACGCAGTTTTTAATAAACGTAAGCGACGCCCTGCAGAAGCAGTTTATCCTGATAGTGATAGTCGTGGCTGCTATCGTCTTTCTGGTAAGCAGGTATATCAAGACCGAAAAAGGCAAATACCAGTTGGATGGGCTTTCACTCAACGCGCCCATATTCGGAATACTGATAAGGAAAGTGGCTATAAGCAAATTTACGAGAACGCTTTCCACCCTCATAAAGTCCGGAGTCCCGATATTGTCCGCCCTGGAGATAGTCGGCAAAACCGCCGGCAACGTAGTGGTGGAAAAGGCCATAGACGATGTTCGAACCAATGTCCGGGAGGGTGAAAATATAGCCGAGCCCCTGGCAAAATCGAAGATATTTCCTCCCATGGTCACCAGGATGGTCTCTGTCGGTGAGCAGTCCGGAGAGCTGGAAAAGATGCTGTCAAAGATAGCGGACTTCTACGATGAGCAGGTGGACGCCTCCGTGAAGGGCCTGACCAGCCTTATCGAACCGCTCATAATAGCCTTCCTGGGCATAGTCATAGGCGGAATAGTGATATGCATGTTCCTGCCGATATTCAAACTTACCACTGTGGTCGGTATGTGATCTGAAGGCCTTCGGACGCGCCCGAGGGCGCGTACCCTTGACACTTGGGGATTTATGGGGTATACTTGATGTGTGGGGGTCTAATTAGAAGCCGTAAAACGTTATTATATTTAATCTTAGGTTTGTTTTGATATCTCCGATTGGACCCCGAAGATAATCTGCAGGTGTCTTCGAAATATGCGGTCTGAACGGAGATTTTTGTTTTTATACGTATTATAAGTTAAAACATACCCAATCATGGGAGAGAGGAAGGTGACCATATATGATGATAAAGATGAATAAGAAGGGCTTTACGCTTGTTGAAATAATGATAGTAGTCGCCATCATAGGTCTATTAGCTGCTATCGCCATTCCGAACTTCATCAGAGCAAGACAGACGGCCCAGAAGAACGCCTGCATAGCCAACCTTAAGCAGCTCCAGGGAGCTATCCAGGTATGGGCTATCGATACCGGCGCGGCGTCGAACGCTACGTTCACGACGGCCGATATCTGCGGGAACTATCTGAAGGCGTGGCCTAAGGAAGGGACCGTGTCTTATCCGGTGCCGACTAACGTCAGCTCGACCCCGGTCTGTCCGAACTCCGGTGCGAACACCGATCACGCTTTATAAACGCGGGAATTTTTAAAAACATACCCAATTATGGGAGAGAGGAAGGTGACCATATATGATGATAAAGATGAATAAGAAGGGCTTTACGCTTGTTGAAATAATGATAGTAGTCGCCATCATAGGTCTATTAGCTGCTATCGCCATTCCGAACTTCATCAGAGCAAGACAGACGGCCCAGAAGAACGCCTGCATAGCCAACCTTAAGCAGCTCCAGGGAGCTATCCAGGTATGGGCTATCGATACCGGCGCGGCGTCGAACGCTACGTTCACGACGGCCGATATCTGCGGGAACTATCTGAAGGCGTGGCCTAAGGAAGGGACCGTGTCTTATCCGGTGCCGACAGATGTCAGCTCGACCCCGGTCTGTCCGAACTCCGGTGCGAATACCGACCATACTCTGTAGTATCGGAGGTATTCGAAGTTAGGTTTGCGTAACAGGCGCGGAATCACCCGGCCCTTTCAGTTTAGGCTGAAGGGGCCGGTTTTTAAAAGAGACGGTGACGGAACGTCTCAAATGATGCCAATTTTAAAAGTGGGTGGGGTGGGAGATATGATGATAAAGAATGGAAGCAGGGGTTTTTCGCTTATCGAAATAATGATAGTGGTCGCCATTATAGGTCTGTTAGCCGCCATAGCCATCCCGAACTACATGAAGTCCAGAGAGACCGCCCGCAGAAACTCATGCATCGCCAATATGAAGCAGCTCCGCGAAGCGATACACGTATGGGCCATAGATACAGGCGCCGCGTCTAACGCGACGTTTACCACGTCCGATATAGTGCCGAACTTCCTGAAAGATTGGCCGAAAGAGGGTACCGTAGCTTATCCCATCCCGTCCAACGCCAGCGAAATACCGGTGTGTCCAAATTCGGCAGCCAATACCGACCACGTTTTATAAAATGCTGTAGGATCACAGTCGGCCCTTTCTCCTGATTAAGGGGCCGATTTTTTTGATGCGGACCCGCGCCGGCTTGACATTCCGCCGTATATATGATAGATTTTATGCAAACATTGATATAATATCATAATTTTTATACAGCAAGGAAAGATGCGCCCTAAAAAACAAGAAGGCCTCTCGCTTATCGAGGCTCTAATATCGATGGCTCTTATAGGTGCCCTTTTGGTAGGTATATTGGGCACCTTTATTATTTCCAGGCTTGGCGTAGAGAGAGCCAAGCACAGGATGATGGCCATGAACAAGATAAGAGAGTATATGGAGCAGGAGATAAAGGCGGGTTATCTTGGAGGTTTTGGCGCAAGGCCAGGCGGCGGAGACGATACGGATTATTATCTTACGGTGGATAGCGCAAACCCGGTGGAGTTTGTTATCGACAGCAGTGGAGCCAAGACCCTTACAGGAACTATACGTCCCGATCCTTATCCGGCCCAGACTTTTGAGCGGGGCACAGATCCCGACATATGCCGTTATAAGAAGGTGGGATTCCTTGTCGAGTGGAATGAGGAGTTGTTCGGAGGCCCGGCGCTACCGATAAGCCGCGAGAGGACGGCCGCTTATGTCGCTGACCACAGTTAGCGCTGTCTTACGTAACCGTAAGGCGTTCACCCTGGCCGAAGTCCTGATAGCAGCCATTATAGGCACGATGGTGATAGTAAGCGCGTGGTCCGTGTATATGATGATGTGGCAGTGGTGGGCGGAGACGAGCCCGAGGCTCGACATAGAGCGCGCGGCAAGACTGGCGCTGTTGAACATAATAGAAGGAGTATCGTCGATAAGCGGATTCTCGGGAGACGTGGCCGGAAGCTATACCATAGGCTCCGATACATACAGGCGCCGCAACGGCATAGCCTGGGCAAATAAAGATCCCGGGGATAATGCTTATCCCATAATCGAAGACCAGACCGGCCACCCGGCCAGCAGGATCAGGTACCACCTTTTGCCGGACGCCAATAATTCAAAGCGGGAGTTCTATTACGGAACCTATAACGGACAGGGTATTGTCTATTACAAGCATACCAACAGCGTCGCATACAGGCTCGACAGTACCCGCGGCATAACCGACGTTAAATTTGAAAAATTTATCGACGCCGAAGGCGGCACGCACGATAATATAATAAAAGTGACGGTAACGGCGCAGAAAGAGGTGTATGGCACCAGGACGAACCAGCCATATACCGTGACGGTAGTGTATTCGGATACGGTCTATCTCAGGAACGCTCTATGAAGACATCCCCCAGGAAAGGTTTTATCATAATACTGGTAACCGTATCCCTGGCCGTGCTCATATTGAGCGCCTCTACGATAGTCGCGATAGGATGCAGCGAGCTTATAGCCACGCGCACGAGGAATGACCTGCTTGTCTCGGCCTATTATGTCGCCATATCGGGATGCGAGCTGAAATACGCTGATATGCAGGCTACGAGGCAGGCGAATTGGGGAGACGCGATAACGGGCAGTATCGCCGTCGGGTCGAATACCATCGGTTCTTACAGTGCCGTCGCGACCGATCTCGGATCGAACGAATTCGCCATAGTGTCCACCGGAACGGTGAACGGACGCACGGCCATAGCTACCGTGAAGCTCGGATATCTTGTCGATTACAGCGGACCCCTTGCGGTAGGGTCGTACGGCGGAGTTACGCTCAACGGCTATTCAAACCAGGCAAAGATAATGATGCAGGGCCCCGTGGCCAGCAGTACCTCATCCGTAACCATATTGGGCAGGGTATCGATATCCGGCACGCCCCAGACTATTAATAGCTCAGGCGTTCCCAGGGTCGATTTCTGGCTGGGTAGCGATTTCGATACTTCAAATGACGGAAATTTCGCGGTCGACTCAAATAGCGACGGTGTGGTTACATCGACCGAAGCTGCCGATCAGGGCAAGGCCGGGGCCTTTGCGGCTGATGACGTAACCGGAGACGGTGTTGTGGACGGCAAGGACGCTTTTGTACACTACTATACGACCTATCTGAACAATCCGGCTAACAACCCATTGGGACAGGCGCTGAATATAGGCGTGGGCGAGTCGAGATATTACAGCGGAGACCAGACGTTCGGGACTAGCAGCATACCGGACAGCGTACCGATCATATTTGTCAATGGCAACTGTACGATAGATGATAACGACGGCGCTACCACCGACCATACCGTGGTGGTCACCGGCAACCTTACCCTGACTCAACCCAGTAATGGTCCCGGAGATAGGAACACATACGTGGTCTACGGGAACGTATACACGAGCGGTGAGATGGGTCATGGCGGAGGCACTAAAGGAGATATCATTATCTTCGCGAACGGTAACATAGATAAACAGGGCGGCGGAAAGATGAACGCTTCGTTTTTCGCCAACGGCACTCTTAATATGAATACAGCGGGCGACACCGGCAAAAAACATTTGATGCTGAGCAGGCTTACGGAGACATGGTCGGGTGGCGGAGGGCCGCTTGGCATACCGCCCGGGTATCCCGATGAGATCACCACAGGTTTTAGCGTGAAGAACCAGTCCAGCTACCCGCCGGTTTGGCAGAGACAGTAAGGAGTATGGTGAACGGAGCGCTTAGGGGCAAGTCAAGAAACAGGGTGGGCCTGGACATAGGCAGCCACTCCGTAAAGATAGCAGAGCTTTCAGGGACTTCCGATAAGCTTACAGTCGTATCTTTCGGAGCAAGGAAGATATCCGGGCTATCAAAAGATGCCGTCGCGGCTTCTGTTAAATCCCTGGCAAACGAGACGGGCGTATCCTCGAGAGAGGCCGTTATATCGGTCTCCGGACCATCGCTTATAGTCAGGCTGATCTCCATGCCAAAGATGACCGACGATGAGCTTGCCGGCGCGGTCCGCTTCGAGGCGGAGAAGTTTATACCGTTCGACATAAACGACTGCATATTGGATTTTCATATATTGAACAAAGCTTCCAAGGAAAAGAACGACAGCGATATCCTGCTTGCCGCGGCGAAGAAGGAGCACGTCCTTCAGAAGATCAGGACGGTCGAAAGCGCCGGATTTGCGGTGAAGGCCGTTGACGCCGATATATTTGCCGTAATGAATTCGTTCCTCAATAACTATACACCGTCAGAGCAGTCAAAGACCGCCGCGCTTCTCAATGTCGGCGCCTCATCAACGGCGCTCAGCATCCTGAGCGGTAAGATGCCTGTTTTTGTCCGGGAGATACCCTCAGGCGGCAGCGATATGAGCGCGGCCATCGCAAAAAATATCGGGTTGAGCCAGGACCTTGCCGAAGAGCTCAAGCTCGCGCCCAAAGACAGGTCTGAGGATGTAGCCGTCTCGGTCAGGCCTGTCGTCACGAAGCTTCTGGACGAGATAAAGCTTTCATTCGGATATTACGAGAACCAGAGCGGCAGGGGCATAGATGAAATATATGTTTCGGGCGGCGGGGCCCTGATGGCGGGATTGGAGAATTCGTTCCAGGAGGCTTTCGGATCCAAGCCGATATACTGGGATCCTTTCCGCTCTCTGGAGAAGACGCCGTCCGGCGCGGATAATAAATCCGCGGACGCCGTTAATGGTTCTTACGCCGTAGCTGTGGGGCTGGCGCTACGCTGACCAGGGGTGACCGGAATGATCGAAATATAGGCCTGGACATTTCTCTTGAAATGTCCGGCCATCCCTTGCCTATGGCAAGGGAAACAGGAGCCGGTTTAATGATTGAAATAAACTTACTGCCGCAGGAGATGAGGAAGAGGCCTTCGCCTTTCGCGAATATTGACTTCTCGGCCTTCAGCCTTCAGAAGCTGCCGGTGATGCCTATAGCGGCCGGATTCGTCGGGCTGCTCATATTGGTGCTGGCCCTGGTATTCGCGATGGGGTTATATTCCAGGATGGCCCTGTCTTCTCTGACCAAAAGGTACGAAGCCATAACCCCTAAGATGAAGGAGGCCCAGGCGCTCATGGCGCAGAACGACTCTGTAAACAAAAGAGTCAGCGCTATAGACGACCTTATGAGCGGACGTTTCAGCTGGGCTAAAAATCTTAACGCTATCAGCGACTCGATGACGCCCGGTATCTGGCTCAGCGAACTCATTTATGACGAAAATCCGGTCTCCGGCGTACAGCCCGCGAAAGGCAAGGGTCCGAAGATGCCGGGAAGGCTAATAATGATCGGATACGCCACGGGCAGCGGCGAGCAGGGCGCGGCCCTTGTCGGTAAGTTCATAAAGAGCCTTAAGGACAACGAGGAATTTTATTCCGATTTTGGCGAGGTCGACCTGGTCGGGGTCAAGAGCGAAAAAGTCGACGGCCAGGACGTCGTCAGCTTCAGGGTTAACTGTATATTCAAGTGACCATGCAAAATACATTATCCGGCATAAAAGATATATTTTCCGGCCTGAAAAAAGAGCAGAAGCAGATGCTCGTTTTGGCGGTCATAGTTACCGTCGTAATGCTTTTTGTGTATGTCAATATGCTGTTAAAACCTCAGTTGGAAGGTCTTTTTAATACCGCCGGCAGGGTCGGTAAATTGAAGGCCGATGTCAAAAAGGCCGAATCCGACATAGCCAGGATCGGTCAGCTTAAGAAGAGCATGGCTTCGTACTCGGAAAAGATGGATCGTTACGGCGAGGTTCTTCCCGCGGAGGAGAGCATGCCGGCGCTCCTGGAGAGCCTGGCGGATATGGCGCGCAGCTCGAATATGAAGATAGTCGGAGTCGCGCCGATCGAAGATAGATCCGGAAAGCCGGTCCGGGGCCAGGCTTACAAGTCCATGCCTATAGCCGTAAACGCAAGGGCCGGTTTTCACGAGCTCGGCAAGTTCTTCAGCGCAATCGAAAATTCCGGAAGATTTATGAAGGTGGCCGATATTTCCATAAAGTCCAATAAGGCCAGTCCGAAAAAGCACGATGTTGAGCTCGTGGTGGTGACATACACCCTGCCGGAGGCCAAATGAGGACTCTCTCGAAGATCTGGGTGCTGTTCCTGGTTTTGGCGATAGTGGCATCCTCATACGCGGAAGGGTTTCAGTACGAATCGCGCGGAAAGCGCGATCCGTTTGTGCCTCTGGTCGGCATGGACAGGCCGACCGTTACGAGGCTTGAGGATGTCACATCCGCCGACGATGTCAAACTCGAAGGTATTGCGACAGGCGCCGGCGGCATTCAGGTGGCCATGGTTAACGGTGAGCTTCTCAAAGAGGGCAGCAAGGTTGGAGAGGTTGAAATCGGGAAGATATCGAAGAAGCATATAACTATCTTAATAGGCCAAAAAGCCTATGACATCTATTTGCCTGGAGAAGAGGGAGGAACCAAGGGTGGAAAATAATTCCGGCATGGGCACAAGCTTGTTTGGCTCGGCGCGATCCGGCGCTGTCGCGGCGTCTGTTATGATATGGATGGTTATTGCGTCCGGCGCCGTTTTCGCGCAGGACGAACAAAAAAATGACGGTCTCGCTGAGGCCAAAATTACCGGGAGCCAGACAGCGAAAGTTGTCCAGACGGCGCCGGCTGTGCAGCCGGAAGCGGCCGCGCAGGCCCCGGCAAGCCCGGCTCCGATGGTGGAGGCCGGTAATGTCACGGTAAATTTCAAAGGAGCCGACATAAAGACGGTGCTGGCCTATATCTCCGAAGTGGCGGGCGTCGATATAGTCCCGGCACCGGACGTCAGCGGCACGGTCGACCTTAAGCTCACAAACAAGCCGTGGAGGACGGCGCTGGACATAATCGTAAGAAATTACGGGTTCGCGTATGAGCGGGAAGGCGATATCATAAGGGTCGTTACCATAAGCAAGCTTAAGCAGGAGGAGCTTACGACCCAGGCATTTAACCTTAACTACTCTAAGGCCAAAGACGTAGTCGCTTCCATAAAAGATATCGTGGGAGAGCGCGGCAAGGTGACTTATGACGACCGGACGAACACGGTCATAGTGACCGATATACCGACGAACATATATAAGATCGGCGAGATCGTATCCAGGCTTGATAAGAGGACTGAGCAGGTATTGATAGAAGCGAGGATACTGGAGACCATACTGGGGGACGACGAGAAGCTCGGAATAGACTGGAATTTAAAGATAACCGCGACCGGAGCCCAGCGCCCGACCACCGTGCCTTTTAACTTTCTAGGCAAGGGTAACGAGTATCTTAATCAGTTCCTGCCTCTGTCACAAGTAGCTACCTCTACCGCACAGGGGGCAGGTGCGGGATCTACGGCCGTCCTCGTTCCGCCCGCAGACTTCCCGGCAAATTCAAACGGCGAAAAGAGCTTCCCGTTTGCCATTAAAGACAACTTTACGTTCGGAACGCTCGATTTCACCGAGTTCCAGGCTGTGCTCGAATTTTTGAAGGAACGCTCAAACACCGATATAATATCAAATCCGCGCATAGCTACATTGAATAACAGCCCTGCCCTGATAAATGTCGGCCAGACGCTCAATATGCCGACATACGAAAGAAACTCCACCACGGGTAAGATGGAGGTTACCGGATACGAGGCGAAAGATCTCGGCATACTGTTGCAGGTAACGCCGCACGTCAACGACAACGGCGAGATAACGATAGACCTTGCCCCTATCATAAGCGACTTGCTGCGCTACGATACACTTGACAGGGCGGCCGGCATAGTCGCGCCGGTATTTTCCGTAAGGCAGGCGAAGACGCAGGTCATGATAAAGGATACCCAGACCATATTTATCGGCGGCCTGATAAAAGAGAACGATATCGAGATAGACAATAAAGTTCCTTTTATCGGCGATTTGCTGGGCGATATCCCATATCTGGGGCTTCTGGTCAACCATAAGACTACCAGAAAGCAGAAGAGCGAACTGATATTCTTTATTACAGTGAACCTTATGAATAGCGACAAGGATATTAAGAATATTCCAAAGGCCAGCGAGGCCTACGTGCCCATTTATACGGCCACCACAGCCCCTGATCCAAATCCGAAGAAGAAGCTGAAGACGAAGCAGTCACTGTGACCGCATCGGTAAAAAAGATTAAGGTTGTGTTTTCGAAGACGGGTGACATGCGCTTTGTATCGCATCTCGACCTCGTGCGGCTGTTCCAGAGAGCTGTGCGCCGCGCCGGGTTACCCGTAGCGATGACTAAAGGATTCAGCCCGCACCTCAGAATAAGCATAACGCGCGCGCTTAAGCTCGGGGTGGCCAGCACCGGCGAAGAGGCCGTCTTCCATATCGACGGGGAAGTAAGGCCTCAGGACTTTACGGATCTCATGAACGCGAAGATGCCGGAGGGCGTAAAGATTTTGAGCGCGGAGGAGACAGTTTAAATGCACAAGGAAATTTTTATAAATGTAACACAGCATGAGAAGAGGGTGGCCATCCTCGACAACAAGAGGCTGGAGGAGTTCTATTCGGAAAGGCCCGACCAGGTAAATCTCGTCGGTAATATCTACAAGGGGCGCGTCGAATCGGTGCTGCCAGGCATGGGCGCCGCGTTCGTCGACCTCGGGCTGGAAAAGAACGGGTTTCTTTATGTGTCGGACGTGGTTAGCGGGGCGGCGAGCTTCGAGAAGCTATTTGAGGAAGGCGCGGACGAAGAATATGTGGCGAAGATGTCGAAGCAGAAGTCGTACCCTTCCATCGCCCAGCTCCTGAAGAAGGGCGACGAGGTAGTTATCCAGATAGTGAAAGAACCCATAAGCACCAAGGGCGCGCGGCTTACGACTCACATAAGCATACCCGGCAGATTTCTTGTACTGATGCCGTTCGACAATCATATAGGGCTCTCCAAGCGCATAGAGTCGCGGGAGGAGCGTGACCGCATACGTAAGATAATGGAGTCGCTGAAGCTTCCCAAGGATCTCGGGTTTATCGTCAGGACCGCCGCTATAGGCGCGAGCGAAAAGGACTTCCAGAGGGAGTCGCGCTATCTCATCAACCTTTGGAACCAGATCAGGGCCAAGGTGAAGCGTTCAAAGCCGCCGGCCCTGATACACTCCGAGTACGATCTTATACTGCGCGTCGCGCGCGATATATTCACCTCCGACGTATCGAGGCTGGAGGTTGACTCGAGGGAAGACTACAAAAGGATATCGAGATTCCTGAACATCCTCGCGCCTCATCTGAGGCCGAGACTGAAGCTTTACGGCGAGAGGGTCCCGCTATTCGAGAAGTTCGAGGTCGAGAAGCAGATCGAGAAGATATACGACAGGGTCGTACAGCTAAAGAGCGGCGGGTATCTCATATTCGATCAGACCGAGAGCCTTGTCGCCATAGACGTAAACTCCGGCAAGTTCGTAGGAAGAAAAAATCTCGAGGATACGGCTCACAAGACCAACCTCGAGGCCGCGGAAGAGATCCCGCGCCAGCTGAAACTGCGAGACCTCGGCGGCATCATCATCATAGACTTCATCGACATGGACTATCCGGAGCACCGCAAATCAGTCTTCAAAACGCTCGAGCGCCGGCTCGAGGACGATAAGGCGAAGACGAATATCCTCAATATATCGTCTATAGGCCTGGTAGAGATGACCCGCCAGAGGGTCCGTAAATCGATAGAAGGCAAGAGCTACCAGAAGTGCCCCTACTGTAACGGCCGCGGCATAGTGAAGTCGATAACGACCGTATCGATCGAGCTCATGCGGCGCATAGAGCGCGTCCTGCAGGAGTCGCGCGCGCGCGAGGTCTTCATCTCGCTGCATCCCGAGGTCGCTTACTTCGTCTCGAGTTCCGAGCGGAACATGATAAAGCCGCTCGAGCGGCGGTTCCGCAAGACGATCCGCGTCATCGAGGACCCGAACATCCACATCGAAGACATCAAGATCGAGCAGAAGGGGTAGGGAAATTTTTCGCATC
>Ga0233425_10002248_pt1 | contig 38966 bp, 34 predicted proteins | sample Watercolumn_Towu_2_FD_181712 | JGI IMG/M metagenome (GOLD analysis project Ga0233425, IMG submission 181712) | Freshwater microbial communities from Lake Towuti, South Sulawesi, Indonesia - Watercolumn_Towuti2014_140_MG | ecosystem: Environmental > Aquatic > Freshwater > Lake | place... | reverse complement strand
CTTTCATTTGACCTTCAAGGTCCGATCGCACGGCGATCCAACGCCGGCGTGGTTACCTTACCACACCGGCACCGCGGAGCCCTCCCACACATGCCTTGTCGGTCTGAGGCGTAGCCTCGTTAGATAGTCGCGGTCCATCCGATTATCGGGGTCATCCTGGCCGAAATCCTCGGATTGGTCGCGGATGATGCCGGATCCCACGACTGCGGCGTCGTCGCCGATTCGATAATTGAATCCCAGGCGATAGCGGTCGGCGACCTGGTGCCTACGGAGCGTCGGATTATACTCGATCCACTCGTTGCCTCGGGAAGAGCGGAGGTCGGGGTAAATCCCGAACGCGTTCAAGCCCAGAAAACCGTGGGTTAGCTCGCGGCGCCGATACTCGCCCTGGACGCTGAAGTCCGGTGTGACTTCTGTCTGCACGAAGGCATGATAAATTTCCTGCTTCAGGTCGTTGTTTTCGCGAAATCCGTCCGTTTGATAGTAAAGCTGTCCGACGCTGTAGGAGAATTTCCCCAATACCCCGGATTGCGCAAGCTCATCGCCCAAGGTATTGAAGTTTCCCGCCAAGCCGGATGCCTGCAGAGCGAACCGGTTGCGCCAGAACAGGGGGTTGAATTCGTTGAACGAGGCCTGCGAAGGACCGGAATTGTTCAAAATCAGCAAATTCTGTTCTCCCAGCGACGGCTGCACGGGCGTAACGTTCAGCGGTTGCAGCAGTTGCGATTGCAGGAGTTCGCTGGTGCGGGCCGCTTCGTAGCCGCGAAGGCTTTGATAGCTGTCGGCGAGAAAGCGGTGAGCCGAGTAATCGGTCGGCTCATGGTTTACCGAGCGCCAACCCTCGAGGGCGGCGCGCTGCCCGAATCCGAGGTCGTTATAGATTCTGCCCATTGCTGAACTGCGTGCCGCCAAGTCGCTGTCCAACGTCTGCCGCGACCGATACACCGCGCGGTTGTCATTCAGTTCGATGGCCTTCTGGACTTGGCCTAGGGCCTCCACCGGCCGATTCTCGGTCTGCTTCTTGATGGCGTCGTAAAAATATGGGGTCGGATCTTTCGGGTCGTATTGCTTGGCGAGTTCGAACTGAGTTTCGGCCAAGTCGTTGCGTTTCTGCTCGTAGTAGGCTTTTCCCAAATAACTTCGGATGAAGGAATCGTTGGGATCGAGGTTGCCGGCGATTTCTATGTCTTCGGTGCCTTGCTCCAATTCGCCGTTGCGGATTCGGGTCAGGCCCAGACCGAAGTGGGCCAAGGGGTCGAAAGAGTCGAGCTCGATGGCTTGACGGAAGCTGCGGGACGCTTTGTTGGTGTCGGCGTCCATGAGCTGGGTGAAGCCCAGGACGGTGTGGGCGCGGCCGAGTGTGGGGTTGAGGGTGGCAGCGCGTTCCGCGGCCCGGCGGGCTTGCGAGCGCTCGCCCAGGGAGGCCAGCAGTTCGGCATGGCGGGCATGGGCCAGCCCGTTGTCGGGGTCGAGCCGCAAGGCGGCTTCGACCGCCTCCCGCGCTTGCGGCAAGTCGAAGCGGGCCTGTTCGGCATAGGACAATGCCAGCAGCGGCACCGGTGAGCGGGGCGCCAAGGTGGACGCTTCCTTTGCCAAGGCGAGGGCCTGTTCCTTGTCGTTGCGTGCAAGGGCGATCATGGCCAGCAGGGACTTGGCGGTGGCGTCGTTGGGGTTGTCCCGCAGCGCTTGGCGGATCAGGGGCTCGGCCTGGTCGACCTGGCCGGCGGTGAGCAGCAGCCCGGCTTTGAATCCGAGGTAATCGCCGTTAGAGCGTTCCGACTCAGGCACCTGTTCCAGCGCGGCAAAGGCATCGGCGATGCGGTCGGACTGGTATAGGGTCACGACGTGCCTCAGTGCCGGATCGCGCACGGACCGCAGCAGCGCGCTGCCGTCGATGATGGCCGGATAGTAAAGCGCCCATTGGACGCCATCGTGCGGTTTCAACAGCAACTTGATCTGTGGCGCCTGGCCGGCCTGGGCGATGCCGGTTTGCCCCTTGGCGAGGGTCAGCTTGCCGTGGGGATTGGTCAGCTGGACTGTGCCTTCATAGACCGTCACCTGGGCGTGGTCGGTGCCGGTCGATACGAGAAACTCCGTGCCTTCGATGCCGGCGTTGACGAATTTGGTGGTGACGTCGAAATGGCGGGGCGTGTGGCTGCGGACGTGGACTTCGCCATAGTCGACGGAGAGGATGACCCGGTCGGCTACGGTCACGAAGTTGACCAGGGTGTTTTGATTGAGGGAGAGGCGGGTGGCGATGCCTTCCATCATCGCCAGCACCGCGCGGCTCAAGTCGCCGGTGCGCACCCGGTCTTCCACGCAGTAGTCCTGGTTCAGCACCGCGGGCTGCCAAACCGCCCGCTGTGCGAGTTGCGCATCTACCCGGCCCAGGGCGGAGACCAGTTGGGCGACCATCGGTTTGCACAGGCGTTCATCCGCCCTGCCGTTGCCAGTCACCACGAGCAAGACGGCCAGCGCAACGGCACGAACGATCGCCGGTCTTCCCATCGATAGATCCCTGTAGTGGTGTGGTTTGGCGGGATTCTAGGCGGATCGGCGAATCTGTGACAAGGGATTATTAACGCCACAAGGTGGCTGCCGGCGGCGGCGTTTCACGCCGCCCGCAGACGCTCGCGGCAAGCCTTGAGGTAGAAGTGGGTCGGGCCGTCGTCGGGAAAGTCCTCCCGAAGCAGCGCGAACAGCTCGAAAGCGCCATGCCAGTCGCCTTTCTCGAACCGTTCCAAGGCATTGGCGAAACCGCCGGCCAGGGTATGGAGCCCGGCGCTTACCCTGGCGGTGTGGCCCAGGAGTTCGTGGACCCGCAGCGGCTGCTTCTTGCCCGGCAACACGAAAATGCCCAGGTCGCGGGTGGTGTAGCCGGTGATTCCGGCAATGACCGGTTCCGATACCAGGATGCGGGTGCCCAGCACCTTGTTGAGAGACTCCAGCCGCTGGGTGGTGTTGAGAGTGTCGCCGAAGGCCTTCAGTTCGCCGGCATAGGCGATCCACATGGGGCCGAAATTGAGGCCGATGCGGATCGGAAAGCGGATTTCCCGCTCGCGGGTGAAGCGAACGACCCGCTCCTGGATGTGAAGGGCTGCGTCCAGCGCGTAGGTGCGCCGGTCTACCCTGCGACGCTGCAACGGCCCGCCGCGGGCTCGGCTCAGCCACCGCTGCATTAGGTTGCCCGGACGCCGCGTGCCCGGTGCCGCGTCCGAGGCACGGGTCCACCACAGGGCCATCATGCCGTCTCCGGCCCAATCCTTGACGGTCCCCCCGTGTTCCCGTACCGGCCGTTCGACCACGGCCTGGTAATCTTTCATGAAATGCGCCAGCCATTTGCCGTCGCGGGCATCGGTCAGTGCGGTGTAGCCTTCGCCGTCGGTGACCAGGCATACCCCGTCGCAGTGTATGAAGTCGCCGGCCAGCGGGGTTTCGGCCCGCTCCAGCACCGGCACCAGCGCGGCCGGAATTTTGATGGCGATCAGTTCCCGGATTCGCCGTTGCTGTTCCTGGTAACGGCACGCGAATCCCACCAGCAGTGCGGCGATGACCTGGATCGACGGCGAGACCACCGGAGTCCAGATGACCTCGTTGCGAAAGGCCGCCAGCGCCGTGGTCAGAAAGACTGCCGTCAGGGCCGTCAGCACCGCGATGCCCCAAGCTACCGGCAACCGCGCCGCCGCCAGAGTGACCAGATAGCCCCACGCCAAGGCCAGTACCGCCTGGGCGGTCGCCGGCAAGGGCTTGAGCAGGCGGTCCTCCACCAGGTTGGCGTAGGCGGTGGCCAAAAGTTCGCCGCTGCCGATCTCCGAGAACACCGTGGGGAAGGTTCCCCCTTTGACCGGACGGCCCAGTTCCTGCGACGGCGCGATCACCACCACCTTGCCGCGAAAAACATCGGAATCGTCCTCCAGCGCCTGCAACGTCAGGGTGGTGACGGTCCCGGCCGGACCGTAGGGGTTGAGATAAAGGGCGTGGTCGCTCCGGTACAGCCGGAGCAGGGCGTTGAGATAGGCGTTGGAGCGGTCCCTTACCGGCAGCCCGTCGAGGTGCTCCAACACCTCCCCCGCCAATTCCGGCTGGCGGTCGAACAGCATCATCAGCCGGCTGGCCAGCCCTTCCGCCAGGGCGTTGGGTCCGGGATCGTCGCGATGCTCTTCGAGGTAATCGGCGATGGCGGGAGCGAAGGGTTTCAGTGCCTCGGTCAACTGATCCAGGGATTGCCGCAAGACCATCAAGTGGAGCGCCATCACCGGCAGGGTCGGCCGCAGTTCGGCGACGTTGCCTTCCGGCGTCATCCGCACCGAAGGGATGGCGGTCCATAACTGGATGAGTTCACCGCGGCTGTCGCGAACCGGCAGCGGTGCGGTGGCGGCGGCGGCTTCCGGCAGCGGGGAGGGGGGAGGGGACACCGCGATGAACTCGCTGGTGACACCGGTCGGATTGGGCGACAGATAATCTTGCAGCAGCACGTTGCCGGCCTCCCGGATAGCCGCCGCGAGCGGCCAGTCTTCTCGTTCCTTCGGATCGACGAACAGCACGTTGAGGATGACCAGCGCCGCCCCCCGTTGCTTGAGCGTGGCGATGATTTCGCCGTAACGGGTGCGCGGCCAGCAGCGCTGCAGCGGCTGGCCCTTGCTGTGCTGCACGCATTGGGTCAGCGCGGGGTAACGGGCGTCGAAAAAGGCTTGGCGGTCGATGTTGAGGATTACGACGTCTTTGGGGCCGAGGTCTCCGTCGATACGGTTGCGCAGCCGGCTCAACAGCTTGAGGCCCCATTGGCTTTCCATCTCTTCTCCCCAGGAGAACACGGCGGGAGGCACGGCGCATGCGGCTACCAGCAGGGCGAGCAGGTGCAGCCTCAGGGCGCGGCTGCGAACCAGCCGGAGCATTCCGTTCGTCACGCGGTTGCCCAATATATGTAGTGTCGCGAGGATCTTCATGGTTCCGGAAGGTGGCGGCTGGCGTATCTTGCGGTGCGCGCCGCGGATGTCAATGGGCTGGCTGAGCGGGCTTCCGCCAGCGTTCCCGTGCGGAGTTTTTGCCCCTACACTTAGTCCCATCGCCGGTCCCCCGTCCAGGAAGGCTAGCCACCCGCGCCGCCTCAGGCGTTCCCTTCGGCCAGGAGCAACCATGTCCCCACTTCCCGAGCCTTACGAGCCGCCCAGCCTGCAGAATGTCGAGGCACTCAAGCAGGCCCTGGTCAACCGGCTGATTTACTCGATCGGCAAGGATCCTTTGGAAACCTCCGGCCGGGACTGGTTTTTCGCGCTGGCCTACATCGTCCGCGACTGCATCACCCAGCGCTGGATGGATTCCATGCGCCGCTATTACCTGGGCGACGTCAAGCGGGTCTATTACCTCTCCATGGAATTCCTCATCGGCCGGGCGCTGATGAACAGCCTCATCAACATGGGTTGCCACGACGAATTCCGCCAGGTGCTGGAAGACGTCGGCTTGAACCTGGACGGGCTCAGCGACATGGAGGAGGAGGCGGGCCTCGGCAACGGCGGTCTGGGGCGGCTGGCGGCCTGTTTCATGGACTCTCTCGCGACCCTGCAATTGCCGGGCTTCGGCTACGGCATCCGCTACGAATACGGGATGTTTTCGCAAAGCATCGAGAACGGCCGCCAGATCGAGCGGCCCGACAACTGGCTGCGTTACGGCAACCCCTGGGAATTTCCGCGGCCGGAAATGCTGTACCGGGTCCAGTTCCACGGGCGGGTGCAGGAGTACCGCGACGAGCACGGCCAGCCGCGCCACCAGTGGCTGGACACCGAAGACGTCATGGCCATGGCCTACGACACCCCCATCCCCGGTTTCAACGGCGCTACCGTCAACAACCTGAGGCTTTGGTCCGCCAAGGCCTCCCGCGACTTCGAACTCAAATATTTCAATGAGGGCAATTACATCAAGGCGGTGGAGGAGAAGAACGAGTCGGAGAACCTGTCCAAGGTTCTTTATCCCGACGACACCACCGAGATGGGCCGGGAGCTGCGGCTCAAGCAGGAGTATTTCTTCGTCTGTGCCTCGCTGCAGGACATCCTGCGACGGTTTTCCGGCGACCACCCCCACTTCCAGGACTTGCCGGAGGAAGTCGCCATCCAGCTCAACGACACCCATCCGGCCATCGCCATTCCCGAACTGATGCGGCTTCTGGTCGACATCCACGGGCTCGGCTGGGACGAGGCCTGGCCCATCACCGTGGCGACCTTTTCCTACACCAACCACACCCTGTTGCCGGAAGCCCTGGAAACCTGGCCGGTCAAGCTGCTGGAAACCATGCTGCCGCGCCACATGCAGATCATCTACGAGATCAACCACCGCTTCCTGCGCGAGGTCAATTACGCTTTTCCCGGTGACATGGAGCTGATTCGCCGGGTTTCGCTCATCGACGAGTCCGGCAGCCGGCGGGTGCGCATGGCCTATCTGGCGATCGTCGGCAGCCACCGCGTCAACGGCGTCGCCAAGCTGCATTCGGAGCTGATGCGGAGCACCATCTTCGCGGACTTCGCCCGCATCTTCCCCGACCGCTTCATCAACATCACCAACGGAGTGACGCCCCGGCGCTGGCTGAACCAGAGCAATCCCGGCCTGTCCGGCCTCATCACCCGGACCCTCGGGCGCGACTGGGTGACTGATCTCTCGCAGCTGAAACGGCTGGCGCCGCTGGCGGAAGACCCGGCCTTTCTGGCCGAATTCAGGGCCGTGAAGCAGCACAACAAGGGCAAGCTGGCGGAGCTGCTGCGGGAGCGCTGGGGAGTGGAACTGGATTCCGTCATGCTGTTCGACGTCCAGATCAAGCGGATCCACGAATACAAGCGCCAGCTGCTCAACGTGCTGCACGTCATTACCCGGTATAATCGGCTGCGCTCCAACCTGGACCTGCGCCTGCCGCCGCGGGCCGTGATCCTGGGCGGCAAGGCGGCGCCCGGTTACTTCAACGCCAAACTCATCATCAAGCTGATCAACGATGTCGCCGATATCGTCAATCACGACCCGCTGGTCGCCGGGCGGCTCAAGCTGGTGTTCGTGCCCAACTATAACGTCTCCAGGGCGATGGAGCTGATTCCCGCCGTGGATTTGTCGGAGCAGATTTCCACCGCAGGTACCGAGGCCTCCGGCACCAGCAACATGAAAATGGCCATGAACGGTGCCTTGACCATCGGCACCCTGGACGGCGCCAACATCGAAATTCGCGACGAGGTGGGGGAAGACAACATCTTCATCTTCGGCCACACCGCGCAGCAGCTGATGCAGCTGCGCCGCACCGGCTACAATCCGTGGGACCATTACTATGCCGATGCCGAACTGCGGCAGGCCCTGGAGATGATCGACCGCGGCTATTTCTCCATGGACGAGCCGGCGCGGTTCAGGCCTCTGGTGGAGTCTTTGCTCGGCGGCGGCGATCCCTACGCGGTGCTGGCCGATTACGCCTCCTACGTCGCTTGCCAGGATGCCGTGGATCAGGTCTACGCCGACCCCGAACGCTGGTCCCGCAAGGCGCTGCTCAATGTCGCCCATGCCGGCTATTTTTCCAGCGACCGAACCATACTTCAGTACGCCGAGCAGATTTGGGGAGTACGGCCGGCGGCCGATCCGGCCGATGCCTGAGGGAGCCGGAACCCCGCATCGGCCCGGCCGGTACCGGCACCGCTCCAGTGATCGATTCATCCTTAAGGTTCAACCATGGCGAAAGCAGAGAAACTCGATTTAGGCGAAGAAAAGGCCAAGCCGTCCTCGTCGTCCAAGAGCCTGATCATCATCGCTATCTCGGCGGTGGTAGTGACGCTCATCGTGGTGTTCGCCACCCTGTATTTCCTGGGGATCTTTCCGCCCAAGCAGGCCAAGCAGGCGGCCGAGCATGGCGCGGAAGCGGCCAAGACCGAGGCGCCGGTGGAAAAGCCGCTGATTTACGAGCCGCTGTCTCCCGCCTTCGTGGTCAATTTCTCGGGCAATCCGGAAATCCGGGTGGTGCAGATCGAAATCACCGCTGCCGCTTCCAGCAAGGAAATCCTCGACGCCTTGAAGAAACACATGCCGATCCTGCGCAACAACGTGCTGCTGCTCATCAGCGGCCAGGACCCGGTGGGCTTCAAGACGGCGGAAGGCAAGGAGGCCCTGCGCAGCAAGATCAAGGAGGAGATGAACAAGATCGTGGCGGAGCAGACCGGCAAGAAGAAGGCCGCGGTGGATGACATCTACTTCACCGGCTTCGTGATGCAGTGACCGGAGCGCTCCATGGCCGCCGTAGCCGACTTGTTGTCCCAGGACGAAATCGACGCCTTGCTGCATGGCGTCGATGGCGGCGACATCAAAACCGAGCCGGACCATGTGCCCGCGCCCGGCGAGGCGAGTCTCTACGATTTCGCCAGCCAGGATCGCATCGTCCGCGGCCGGATGCCGACCCTGGAGATGATCAACGACCGCTTCATCCGCCATTTCCGCATCAGCCTGTTCAACCTGCTGCGCCGTTCCGCCGACATCTCCGTGTCCGGGGTGCAGGTGCTGAAGTTTTCCGAGTACGTCCACAGCCTCTACGTCCCCACCAACCTCAACATGATCCGCATCCAGCCGCTCAGGGGCAGGGCACTGCTGGTGCTGGACCCGACCCTGGTATTCACCGCGGTGGACAACTTCTTCGGCGGCACCGGCCAGTTTTACAACAAGATCGAGGGCCGGGAGTTCACGCCCACCGAGATGCGCATCATCCGGATCATCCTCGACCTGATCTTCAAGGATCTCAAGGAAGCCTGGGCGCCAGTGCTTCCGGTGGAGTTCCAGTACCTCAGTTCCGAGGTCAATCCGCAGTTCGCCAACATCGTCAGCCCCACCGAGGTGGTGCTGGTATCGACCATCCACGTGGAACTGGAAGGCGGCGGCGGTGACCTCCACATCACCATGCCTTACTCCATGATCGACCCCATCCGCGAACTGCTCGATGCCGGCATTCAGGGCGATCAGGGTGGCGGCAGCGATGACCGCTGGAAGTCGTCGTTCCGCAACCGCATGCTGGAGGTGGGCGTGGAACTGCAGAGCACCCTGGCGGAAAAGTCCGTGACGGTCAGCGACATCCTCAAGATGAAGGTGGGCGATGTCATTCCCATCGACATTCCCGAACAGGTCTACCTCACCATCGAGGACATTCCGGCATTCAAGGGCCGGCTGGGGATTTCCAAGGACAAGAGCTACGCCGTGCAGGTGGACGAGGTATTGCTCTGCTACCGCCCTGAAAACGAACCCTCCGTGGATTACCGGGCACTCCAGGAAGCCGCGGCACACGAGAACGACATCTTATGAGCGACATCGACGACATCATGAACCAGGGCGGCGGCGATCCCGGCCTGATGGACGAATGGGCGGCCGCCCTGGAGGAACAGAAGCAGGCGGTGGGCAAGGGGGCGGCGCCGCAACCGGAAAAGGTCGAGTACGGCATGCTGCACGAGAGCGCCGCCGCCGCGGGGGAGGATGGCAAGGACATCAACCTGGACGTGATCCTCGACGTGCCGGTGACCATCTCCATGGAGATCGGCCGCACCCGCATCAATATCCGCAACCTGCTGCAACTGACCCAGGGCTCGGTGGTGGAACTGGACCGGCTGGCGGGGGAACCCATGGACGTGCTGGTCAACGGCACCCTCATCGCCCACGGCGAGGTGGTGGTGGTCAACGACAAGTTCGGCATCCGCCTCACCGACGTGCTGAGTCCCTCGGAGCGGGTGCGTAAGCTGCGATGATCCGCGCCGGCTTAGGGCTGTTGCCGCTGTGCACCGGCACCCTGGCACGGGCCGACGATCTCGCGCGTCCGGCCAGGCCGGGCGAATCCGTCGACCTTCTGCAATGGGGCCTGGCGATGGCCGTGGTATTGGCCGCCATCGTCGGGCTGGCCTGGTTGATGCGGCGGCTGGGGCGGTTTTCCCACATCCAGTCGGGACGGTTCCGGGTGCTGGCGGCACTGCCGGTGGGGCCGCGCGAGCGGGTGGTGCTGGTTCAGGCCGGCGACAAGCAGCTGGTGCTGGGGGTGGCTCCGGGCCAGGTGCGGACCCTGTGCGTGCTGGAAGGGAGCGAACTGATCGGCGCATCGGAGTCGGTCGCCGAACCTCCCGCCCCCGAGAGCTTTTCCGCCCGGATCAACGAATTGCTGTCGCGGGGGCCGCAATGATCCGGGCCGGCAGCGGGCTCGGCCTTCTGCTGTTGCTGCTCTGGCCGGATGCGGGCCATGCCGCGGCCGGAGCTATCGATGCCTTGACGGTCACGCCGGATGGCCAGGGCGGCCAGAAGTACACCGTCACCCTCCAGATCCTGGCGCTGATGACGGCCTTGTCGCTGTTGCCGGCGCTGCTGCTGGGGATGACCTCCTTCACCCGCATCATGGTGGTGCTGGCCATCCTGCGCCAGGCCCTGGGTACCGGCCAGACCCCCAACAACCAGGTGCTGATGGCGTTGTCGCTGTTCCTGACCCTGTTCACCATGGGGCCGGTGTTCGACCGGGTCAACGAGCAGGCGCTGCAACCTTATTTGAAGGAGGAAATTGCCGATTCCGTCGCCCTGGAGCGGGCGCTCCAGCCGTTCCGCCAGTTCATGCTCAAGCAGACGCGGGAGGCGGATCTGGAACTGTTCTTGCGCATCTCCGGCAAGCCGCCGGTGGAATCGCCGGAGGCCACGCCCTTCGCCGTTCTGGCGCCGGCGTTCCTGACCAGCGAGCTGAAGACCGCCTTCCAGATCGGCTTCCTGCTGTTCCTGCCGTTCCTCATCATCGACCTGGTGGTGGCGACGGTGCTCATGTCCATGGGCATGATGATGCTGTCGCCCATGGTGATCTCGCTGCCGTTCAAACTGATGCTGTTCGTGCTGGTGGACGGCTGGTCGCTGGTGATGGAGACTTTGGCCGCCAGCTTTTTCCTGGAGTGACGCGCTATGACCCCCGACACCATCGTCAACCTGGGCCAGCAAGCCATCGTGGTCACGGTGCAGCTCACCGCCCCCATCCTGTTGTCCACCCTGTTCGTGGGGCTGGTCATCGCCATGTTCCAGGCCGCCACCCAGATCAACGAAATGACCCTCACCTTCGTGCCCAAGCTGATCGTCATGGCGCTGATCCTGCTGTTCGCCGGCAGCTGGATGCTGGGCCTGCTGGTGGATTACACGCGCAACCTGATCCGCGACATCCCCGGCCTCATCGGCTGATCCGCCATGCGCTACAGCGAGGCGCAACTGCTGGGTATCGTGGCGCAATTCCTCTGGCCCTTCCTGCGGATCGGCGCGCTGTTCGTGGCGATGCCGCTGTTTTCCACGCACAACGTACCGGTGCGGGTGCGGGCGCTGTTGGCCGCCGCCGCCGCCGCCGCCGTCGCTCCGACCCTGCCGGCGGCTCCGGCGGTGGAGATGTTCAGCCTGGCCGGTTTTCTGATCGGCGCGCAACAGGTGCTGATCGGCACCCTGCTGGGTTTCCTCGTGCACCTGGTGTTTGGCGCCGTGGTGTTCGGCGGCCAGAACATCGCCTACAACATGGGCCTGGGCTTCGCCTCCATGGTCGATCCCCAGTCCGGCGTTCAGGTGCCGGTGGTCGCGCAGACCTACACCATCGTCTGCACCCTGCTGTTCCTCAGCATGGATGCCCATCTGCTGCTGATCCAGATCGTCGCCGAAAGCTTCGGGGCGATCCCGGTGGGGCTGCCGGCCCCCCTGTCCGAGCGCCTGTGGCCCATCTGCATGTGGAGCAGCCGGCTGTTCGCCGCCGGCGTGCTGCTGTCGCTGCCGGTGGTGACCGCGCTGTTGCTGATCAACCTGGGATTCGGCGTCGCCAGCCGGGCCGCCCCCCAGCTCAACATCTTCTCGGTGGGGTTTCCGGTGAGCCTGCTGATGGGCTTGCTGCTGATCTGGATCGGCCTGCCGGGCGTGCTGGAGCTGTTCGGCAACCTGCTGGATGAAGCGTTGCGGCTGTTGCGGGAATGGTTCACCTGACGGGCGGCCCGTCACGGCCCGCTCGCGTTGCGTTATGATGGCGGGGGGACACCCGGTAACATCCTATGAACATCACCGAAATCAAGCGATTGCTGGAAACCGAAGTGCCTGCGATGCTGCAGGAATCGCCCGGATTCAGGGAATGGCTGGAAGACTTCATCCGCCGCCAGACCGTTTCCAGGGAGAGCTTCGACGAGCGTTTCGACCGCATGATGAACGAACTGGCTTCCGACCGGGAAAGCCAGCGCCTCCATTGGGACGAGCAGGAGCGCAAGTGGGAGGAGCAGAACCGCAAGTGGGATGAGACCCTGGCCGAGATTCGCTCGATCAAGGTGAAGTCGGAGCAGTCCATCGGTGCTTTGGGTGCGCGCTGGGGCTTGGCCTCCGAGGAGTCCTTCCGCTCCGCCCTCAAGGGGATCCTGCAGGGTTCATTCGGGGTCGAGGTGCTCAACGTCAACGAATACGACGACGAGGGCCTGGTGTTCGGCCGGCCGGACCAGGTGGAGCTCGACATCATCATCAAGAATGGCACCCTGATCCTGTGCGAGCTCAAGTCCTCCATGTCCAAGGGCGACATGTACATCTTCGATCGCAAGGTGCGCTATTACGAGCAGCGCCACAACCGCCATGCCGACCGCCGCATCGCCGTCTCCCCCATGGTCGACGCCAAGGCGCAGGTGGTTGCCAGGAGCCTCGGCATCGAAGTCTTCAGCTACGCCGAGGATGTCACCGCCCTGGCCTGATCGGCCGTCCTGCCCGGCCCATTCAGGGGCGCAGCACGTAGCGCTGCAAGGCCGCGGCGATCTCGCCGCAGCGGCTGGAGCTCAGCGCCTGGACCTCCTGTTCGGCCGGGTAGTACACCTTCCAGATGCCGCCATCCTGCGGTGTCATCTGCAGGAAACCCGCGCCGCCTCGAGCGCCCAGCGCCATCGGCGTGGTCGATGCCACCACCGGAATGCCCAGGACGTCTCCCACGTTGATGTAGAGCCCCGAACGGCCGCTGCGCTCGGCCGCGCTGCAGCCGGCGATCAGGCAGAACGGGAAGGTGGTCGCCTGCAGCTTCCTGGCGATGAGCTGGTTGGCCACGGTATCGCCGCTGATGTAGCGCGCCGGCCCGAGCGGCGTGTCCATGTCCTTGATGAAGTTGCTGACGTTGGCGTGGCCGACCAGGGTCAAGGGATGGGTTCCGCCGCCATCGTAGGAACCGAAGTCGTCGGCTTTCCAGAACTGTTTCAGATAGGTTTGGTCAAGACCGTTGGCGAAGCCGAAAACCCTGCCGCCGATTTCCGCATCGCTCTTGGTGACGATGATGATCAAGCTGCCTTTCATGGGGGTGTCCTCCAATTCCGTGGTTGATGGACCGGATTATCCGGCCGCTGCCGGTGCCGGTAAATCGGCGAGTCCGCCTGCCGGCTCAGGGTTTGCCCTGCAGCCGGTCCAACTGGTCGAAGACACGCAGCCGGGCCTGGTCCAGCTGCTTGCCCACCCTGACCTTGGCCTTCGCCGCATCGACGTTGGCCCTGCCGGAGGTCCCGCTTTTTTCCACCCGGGTCCCGTCGATGACGATGGAGCCGGTATGGGCGTTGGGGCCGATGTCGACCCGGCCGCTGGTGACGCTGCGGTTGATGATGACCGTTTCCGCGCCGGCGGATGCGGCCAAGGCCAACAGCATGGAAAAGATTGCGCTGCGCATGGATGACCTCCCGGGCGGGGACTTCGAGGGATCGCCGTCATTGATCGATGATGTCGACGTTCTTGTTGGTGGATCTGTTCAGGATGATGACGTTGTTGCCGATCTTGGCGCCCGGTGCGAAGTTGATGTTGCCGGCACCGTCGGCTGCGTTTCGGGCTCGGCTGGACTTGGTGTTGGCGCGGCCGATCGCTTTCGCGACGATGAACTCCACGTTGACGTCTTTCTGCAGATCGTCGGCGATGGGCTCGTCCAGGGCGATGCCGTCGTCCAGGTCGCTCGCCGCCGTGGCTGCGGCAGGGATCGCCGCGACGACGATCAGAAAGATCATGGGTCTGAGGTTCATGGGTAGTGCCCCGTGCGGGTGGATGCCTGGCTCTGAAGGTCATGCCGGCGGCGCGTCCCTGCGCCCCACGGCCGACGGTCCGTGCTACTCGATGGTGATCGAGCCGGTGGTCGCCACCGAGCGCTCGCCGATCGACAGATTCAGGTTCTCGGTATTGACCGAAGAATTGAGCACCGTGCTGTTCTTGACCTCGGCACCGTTGCGGATGTTGATGGAGCCGGTGGAGGCCAGGGACTCTTCGCCGATGGACAGGTTCAGGTTCTGGCTGTTCACGCTGGTGTTGGCGATGGTGGAATCCTGCACCTTGGTGCCCTCGCCCAGGGCGGCGGCGGAAACCAGTACCAGACCGGCGAAAACGGAACTCTTGATGACACGCTTCATGGTTTTACTCCTGAGGTTTGTGTAGTTTGGTGGTGACCCAGCGAGCTGTCCTCGCTCGTCAACGAGGTTTTCGGGATAGGGCCGGCACCGGGCGGCGGGACCCTGCCGACGCGCGGCTAGCCTGGGGCCGGTTGCAGCCCCTGATTGCGGGAGCGGGCTTCGGCCCGCGATGCGGCTTCGGTTCGCCGGCGGCATCCCCCGAACTCGGCGGCGTCCGCTGGCCAAGTCCTTGATCCCGCGCGGCGCCTGCGCCCGGTGAATATTGCGCTTGCCTGCCGTGCCGCGGAAGGATCATATTTTCCCCGAGCCTCGGGCAGGATGCCGTCCCGGCCCGCCTTGCAGCCGATGCCGGGAGGATCTGTCTGCCGTTTTCTACTTTCAACCGCTCCCACCGTCAGCCGGAGACCGATAGATGTACGCCACGATCCACAGAGGAACCCATTTCGCGAGGACATGGATCGGCGCGTGCCTCATGGTGCTGGTTGCAGCCAGTCTGGTCTCGGGCGGCCTCCAGGCAGCCCCCCTCCGCTACACCAGTTCGGTCGCCAGCGGCCAGGTGTTTCGCGATGCCGACAACAACCGCCAGCTGGCGGACAGCGAACAGGTAGCGACCACCGGAAACGATGGCCGCTTCAGCGTCCCCAAGGGCAAGGGCCGCATCTTCATCCGGGGCGGTACCCAGATTCCCGGCGGCGGCGCCAACACCGTGCTGTTGACCGCCCCACCCTCGGCGCGGGGGATCGATACCCTCAGCTCCCTGTGGCAAGCCCTGCTGCACCGCAAACAGGGCAACGCCAAGATCAAGAAGATGTTGAACGTCCCGGCCAGCGTGACCATGGTCAATTACGTCGCCAAGCCAATCATTGAAAAGGTCAAGCCGAAATCCAAGCCGGAAAAGGTGGTCAAGCGCGATTCCCAGCACCGGACCCTGGTGGGTTTCCTCAAGGGGCTGACGGCGCGCGGACGCCAGGGGGTTCATGGCCAGCCGCTGCGCGCCCGGCCCCAAGCCGATGGGGATGAGCCGTTGCAGGACGAGGAAATCCGGGCCTTGGCAGACGCCCTGATCGCCCGGCTGGAGGGCGTCAACAAGAAGCAGTGGACGCCCACCGACCTGGCCGATCCGCCCACCCTGGACACTGGTTTCAAGGCCGCCTTGTCCGATCTGGGGGTCGATCCCCCGGCGCCGGACGATTTGGCCACGGTGGTCGATGCGGCAGCCACCCTCAATGGCCAGATCGACGAGACCGACGCCAACCAGTCGGAACGGTTCACTGCACTCAACAAGCGCGGCGAACTGGAAGCCACTCTGGTGGAACAGGGCCGCTACGACGAACTGAATGTCATCGCCCACGAATTTTCCACGGCGATCCTGGGGATCGACCCGGATACCGGTGACAATGCCAGCGATGGCCTCACCAACGCCGCCGCGCCGGACATCTTCGGACTGGCCGAGGCCGCCGCGGTGAAGATCAGGGTTCACCTCGACGAGACGGTCCAGGATGTGGAGGTGGACAGCCTGGGCCAGTGGATCTTCACCCCCGCCGCCAACCTGAGCGAAGGCCAGCACAGCGTTACCGTGGAGGGACTCGATGGTTCCGGCACCGTGCTGCCGAACACGGACGCGCTGACGCTGACCATCGACCTGACGCCGCCGCCCAATCCCACCGCCGGCTCGCTGCAGACCTCCGACACCACGCCGGTTCTCAGCGGAAACTGGGACCCATCCGCCGGCAATAGCCTGACCGTGACGGTGGGCGGCACACTTTATAGTGTGGGTGCCGATCTGGTGACGGCCGGCGGCAGCTGGACCCTGACCGTGCCCAATGCCCTGGCGGACGGCAGTTATCCGGTGACCGTAACGGTGACCGACAGCGCCGGCAATGCCGCTACCGCCACGGCCACTTTGACCGTCGACACCGCCGCGCCGGCGGCGCCCACCGTCAACGCCCAACTGGCCACGAGCTCGACGCCTACGGTCACCGGGACCTGGGATTCCTCGCCGGGCAATACCCTGACGGTGAGCGTCGGCGGCACCAGCTATCCGCTCGGCGGCGGCGCACTGACCGGCAGCGGCAACGCCTGGTTCCTGGCGATTCCGGCCGCGTTGGCGGACGGCGCCTATACCGTGACCGCCACCGGCAGCGACGGCGCCGGCAACGTCGGACCGTCGGCCTCGGCCATACTGACCGTCGACACCCTGCCGCCGGGAGCGCCCACGGTCGCTTCCCAACTCACCCGCGATACCACGCCCACCGTGACCGGGTCCTGGGATCCCACGGCTGGCAACGGGCTGATCGTGACGCTGGACAGCCAGATCTACAGCCTGGGCAGCGGCATCACCACGGTGGGCAATGCCTGGTCGCTGACGGCGTCGCCGGCCCTGGCCGACGGCAGTTATACGGTGGCGGCGACCGCCAGCGATGCCGCCGGCAATGTCGCCTCCGCATCGGGTACGGTGACGGTGGACACCACGGCGCCGCCCACGCCCACGGTCGATGTGTTGAACTTCTCCACCACCACGCCCACCCTGACCGGCACCTGCGGTGTCGCCGACACCGCCAGCCTTACCGTGCTGCTCAACGGCAAGACCTATAACCCCAGCTGCGTGAACGACGTGGAACTGGGCGAATCCTGGCTGCTGGCCATACCCGCCACCGACGCCCTGTTCGACGGCAGCTTCCCCCTCGGTGTGACGGCCACCGATGCCGTCGGCAACAGCAGCAGTGCCGGGAGCCTGACCCTGACCATCACCGGCACTGCGCTGCGCGAGGCGATCATCACCACGGCGGCCGGCGGTGGCGTCGGCGACGGCGGTCCGGCCACCGCCACCGCCCTGTGGAATCCGCAGGCGGTGGCGGTGGACGGCCAAGGCAACGTCTACCTGGCCGACGCCAGCCTGAACCGGGTGCGCCGCATTGACGGTAGCGGGGTCATCACCACTGTGGCCGGCAACGGCGATTTCCTCTACAACGGCGACGGCGGATCGGCGGCGGCGGCGGCGCTGTGGCAGCCTTGGGCCTTGCTGGCGGATGGCAACGGCAACCTCTACATCGCCGATTCGGGCCAGAGCCGGGTGCGCAAGGTGGACAGCGCCGGCATCATCACCACGGTGGCCGGCAACGGGACCTTCGCGTATGCCGGTGACGGCGGTTCGGCGACGGCGGCGTCCCTGGGCGGCCCTTCCGGTCTGGCGCTGGACGGGGCCGGTAACCTGTATATCGCCGACAGCAGCTTCCATGTGGTGCGCAAGGTCGACGCCGCCACCGGCGTCATCACCACTGTGGCGGGTGGCGGCACCGCCGGCACGGTGGATGGGGTCGCGGCGACCCTGGCGACTCTCGCCAGCCCTTCCGGGCTGGCCGTGGACTCCGGTGGCAACCTCTTTCTCTCCGATACCGGTCATCATCTGGTGCGGCGGGTCGATGCGGCCAACGCGACCATCACCACGGTGGCCGGCGACGGGGCCGCCGGCTTCCTGGGTGACGGCGGCCCCGCCAATCGTGCCCGCCTCAATTTCCCGGCGGGCCTGTCGTTCGACGGCATCGGTCTGCTGCTGATCGCCGACAGCAACAACCACCGCATCCGCCGCGTCGACGGCAACGGCGACATTACCACCGTGGCGGGCGATGGAACGGCCCCATTCGCCGGCGACGGTGGGTTGGCGACGGCAGCGGGGGTCGCACTCCCCAATGACGTGGTCGCCTTGGGAAGTGCGTTCTACATCGCCGACACCGGCAACAATCGCGTCCGCCGGGTGGACTCCGCCGGGGTCATCACCACGGTGGGCGGCAACGGCGAGACCGATTTCGGCGGCGACGGCCGATCGGCGACGGCGGCCATGGTCAGCACGGTGGCGGGTTTGGCGGTCGATCCGGCCAACGGCGATGTCTACCTGACCGACAGCGGCAACGGCCGCATCCGCATGGTGGATGCCAGCGGCGCCATCACCACGGTGGCGGGCGATGGCAGCTTCAACTTCTCCGGCGACGGCGGTTCCGCGCTGACGGCGGCGCTGGGCTCACCCCAGGGGATCGCCCTCGATGCGGCCAGCAACCTCTATATCGCCGACAACAACAACCAGCGTATTCGCCGGGTCGACCGTCTCACCGGCAACATCGACACCGTGGCCGGCAACGGCACATCGGGGTTCGCCGGTGACGGCGCTGCAGCGACCGCCGCCAACCTGAACTTCCCGCGGGCGGTTTCGGTGTTTGGCACCGCCGAGCTGTACATCGCCGACAGCAGCAACAGCCGCATTCGGATGGTGGACCTGGCCACCGGCATCATCACCACCGTGGCCGGCGGCGGCGCGCCGGCGGACGGCATCGGCGACGGGCTGCCGGCGACCGATGCGTCGGTGCTGTTCCCGGAAGCCGTCGTGGTGGATAGCAGCGGCAATCTCTACATCCTCGATCCCGGCCACAGCACCATCCGCCGGGTGGATCGGGCCAGCGGCATCATCACCACGGTAGCCGGCGGCGGCAGCGTGATTCCCGGCGACGGCGGCCTGGCCACCGATGCCGTGCTGGATTTCCCCACCGACGTCGCCGTGGATGCCGGCGGCAATCTGTACATCTCCGAAGGGTTTTCCGAAGGGGGCGGCAACCGCGTCCGCGTGGTGGATGCGGCCACCGGCATCATCAGCACCCTGGCCGGCAACGGCGGCGTCGGCTTCGGCGGCGACGGCGGTCCGGCGATCGATGCGACCCTGCATAACCTCGAAGCGGTCGCGGTGGATACGGCCGGTACGGTCTACATCGGCGATTCCGGGAATGGGCGGGTGCGCCGGGTCGGCGCCGGAACCGTCGCCCTGGCCGACAGCTTCACCCTGGACGGCGTTACCCGCAGCTTCGGCACCGATCTCGGCGGCCTGGCGGCGGAAACCTCCTCGATCGGCTATGCCGCCTGGAGTTCGGTGGATGCCGGCATCAACGTCCTGGCCGGCGATGCCCTCGACGGCTATGCGGTTCCCAACACCAACGCGAGCCAGCCCGATTCCTTGGCGACCTTGCCCTATAGCCTGGCAGCCGGGGTCTACAGCGTGACCGCCGAGGTCTATCCGGCGTCCGGCGGGTCTGCGGTCGGCTCCCTCGCGGTCGGCTATTTCATGGCCAACGGGGCAGCCAACCTGCCCTTGTCGCAGGCGGGGACCACCGCCCTGGCCCTGTTGGTGGACGCGGCGGGGCGCTGGCAGCTGGGCGGCGCGAGCGGTGGGATTTCCACTCCGATGGCGGTGATTTTGAGCGGCACCGCGGATGCGACCAATTGGAGCGCCGCCGCGCCGCCCCGGCTCATGCTGGTGTGGGACACGGCGCGCCGTACCGCCTCGGCCAGCATCAACGGGGTCACCCTGTTCGAACAGGTCGACGTCGCCGCCATCGACCCGGCCCTGGTGGGATTCGTCGGCTTCGGCTGCGCCGGGGAGGTCGCGGCGGGCGCGCTGGTGGACGATTTCCGCTTCCTGTCGCTGCCATAGAAGCCGGGGTCAGCTATCCCGAAGCTGTGGCTGACAGGGGAAACCGGCGCTGCGTCCAAGGATGGACAGGGTTACAGGGAGTGGCGTTTCAGGGAGATCGGCCGGTCCTCACCGGGACTGGCCGGGACCGCAGGGACGGCGGTCCGGAGAGGGAATGGCAGTGGTGTTGAACTCAGCCCCTCTCCCGGTGGGAGAGGGTTCCTTATTTCAACAGCATTGGGAGGGACGGCTCCCCCCTGTCGATTCCAAGCGGGTTCGCCGGATGGGCCGACCCGCACCACATGAACCAGAGAGGAACACCGTGATCAACCAATTACTGGGCAAACCCCGAACCGGCACCCTGGTGCTGCGTTGCGCGCTGGCCCTGTCATGCCTGGCGATGACGGGATGCCCGCACAACGTGGACGTGAAACTGGACGAAACCCTGCCGGAGGTGAAGACCACCACCTTCACCGACGCGGTGTCCGAACTGGGCCTGATGTCGGAGATTTACGGCGACAAGAAGGTCCGCATCATGCCGAAGGACATCCTCGACAACACCGGCACTTCCATCGCCACCAACGCCGAAGTCCCCCGCGACATCACCGAGATGATCAAGAGCACCCTCAACGCGGTGGGCGGCAACGTCATCTTCGTGCCCTACGATCCGGCCTTCATGCTCAACCTCTACAAGGTCGGCTTCACCGACTGGGGCGACAAGCTGGTGCCCACCATCGTGGTTTCCGGCGGCATCACCGAATTCGACCGCGGGCTGGAAACCCATGGCAAGAACACCGACCTGAGCCTGGAAGGGGAGATCAACCACATCAACCTGGGCTGGGAGTATTCCACCCTGGACAAGAACTCCCTGGCCAGCATCACCCTGGATTTCAACGTCATCGACTTCCTCACCAACGCCGGCATCCCGCGGGTCCAGGCGGTCAATACCATCAAAGTGCACAAGGCGCTGGCGGAGGACAGCTTGGGCTTCACCATCCAGGGCAATACCCTGGGGCTCAAGGGTACGGTCAAGAAGATCCAGGGCCGCCACGCCGCCGTGCGGCTGCTGGTGCAGCTCAGCATGGTCCAGCTGATCGGCAAGTATCTGGCGCTGCCTTACTGGAAGCTGCTGCCGGACGGCAAGCCCGATTCGCTGGTGCTGGACAAGCTGTCCGCCCGCTTCTTCGACATGGACGACACCCGCAAGATCGCCAAGACGCAGGAATACCTCGCCATGTACGGCTATCCCGTGCAGATCAACGGCGTTCTCGACGACACCACCCAGTCGGCCCTGCGCGATTTCCGCAGCAAGCACCCGGATGCCTCCGGCAACGTCGATCAAGCCACTTTCCTGGCCCTGTTCAGCCATCTGCCGGTCAGCCGCGAAGTGCTGGCGCGCCGCCGCAGCGCCCTGGCTTCCGCCTCGCTGCAGCCGGCATCGGCCCCGCTGGCACAGGCCAAGGCGGCACCACCTCAGCAGGCCCAGGCGGCCCCGCCCAAGGCTGCCGAATCCGCCAACCTGCAGTTCCTGGCGCTCAAGACCAACCAGACCGAATACGCCATCGGCGATCCCCTGACGATCTCGTTTGCGGTCAACGCGCCGATGTACATCCGTTTGTACAACGTCAGCTCCACCGGGGAAATCACCCAGTTGCTGCCGGGCTCGGCCAAGTCCGACCAGCCGGTCAGGCCGGGACAGTCCTACCAGGTGCCCAGCGCAGGCTACAGCTGGGATATTTCCGGTCCCGCCGGCACCGACAAGATCCTGGCGCTCGGCAGTGCCCAGCCGTTCCCCCGCGATGCCGCCCTGGTGACCCGTGCGGGTGATTTCACCAGGGAGGCCCAGGAACGCTACAGCGCCCGCGCCGCCCTGGCCATTCGCATCCGCTGAGGTCCTCCCTGTGAAAAAAAGATCCCAATGCATGCTGGTCGCCGCTTCGGTTTCCCTGCTGATGGCGCCCGATGGCCACGGCGGGGTGGAAGTGACCACTCGCGGACTGAAGCCGCCCCAAGCGGAGAAACTGCCGGAAGAGCGCGCCCAGGAAGAGGGCGAGGGGGTGGAGAAACCCGCCAACATCGCGGTGGAAGGCTATACCAGCGCGCGCTATGTCTACGGAGAAATGGAAGACCTGGGGCGGGGCGAGGTCGCCGGCTACATCTACCAGCCGGGGCGCGGCAGGACCTATGTGTACGGTGAGGCAGCCCCTACGGTGGGCCTGATCTACGCCTACGACAACGAGGGCAAGCGCTATGTCCTCAGCATGAAGAAAAAGGGCGAAGAGGCGAAGGAACAGCGATCGGGGCCGGGTTACCGCGGCCGTTGATCCGAGGGAAGGGAAGCCGCATTGTCGATCACGTGAATACTACGGAGTCACACCATGAAAATTTACCTGCTTTTCGTCGCCGGATTGGGCATCATGGCGGCAGCCGGGGGCAGCCGGGCCGATGCCCTGCTGCTGGACAAGAATGCCGATACCTGCCAGGTGTTCGAGGCGCTCAACGGCCCGGAGAACGTACCGGAACAGTGCCGCAAGCCCCGCTCCCTGACCCGCGGAATTTCGGTGAAAAAGGCGGAGCCCGCGGCACCCCGGTTCGACCGGGCCATGCTGCCGGACATCAGTTTCGATTACGGGTCCGATGAATTGTCGCCCGCCGCCCGGCAGGAACTGGACAAGGTGGCCGCCGTGATGAGCGCGCCGCAATCGGTGGATCAGCGCTACCGGGTCGAGGGCAATACCGACCGCAAGGGCTCGGATGCCTACAATCGCCAGTTGTCGCGGGCGCGGGCCGAATCGGTCAAGCAGTATCTGATCGAAAAGGGCGTCTCCGGGCAGCAGCTGTCGGTGGTCGGCAACGGCTTCCACAATCTGCTGGACCCCCTGCATCCTTTCGACGGCATCAACCGGCGGGTGGAGTTTCTTAACCAATCGGTGAAGACGAAATAGCAACCGGAAGGCCCGATCGTTGCCGGGATGCGGGATTTGGAAGTCCGGCTCGACGGTCGCCAGCCCGGACAGGTTGAAGGGAGCTGCGACCTTTGGCATTGTTGCCGTCTTTGCCGAAAAACCGGAACGACCTTAGATGGCAACTGTTCTGCAAACCCTGGCGCGGGATGTCAGCATCCTGCTGGCCGAACATCTCACCCCTGCGGCGCGGGCCCGCGACCGGGTCACCCTGGCGGTCCTGCTGCTGTTCTCGGGGCAGTCGCCGCGTTCCCAGTATTACCGCTGGAATCTGCTGTTCCGGGATTTCTCGGGTCAGGAGCCTGATCAGGAAATTCCCCTGCCGAACGGCAAGACCACCACCATTCCCGCCGAAGCCGTCCGCTACGTGGACGAGGTGCTGTGGCTCCGAAGGCTGACGCTGGCCAACAATCTGAAGGAACGTCCCGGCAACATCCACCTGCTGCTGGAACGGGGCTGCCAGCTCAACGCCGAGCCGGCGCCTTGGGGGGATGCGGCCATCGCCCGCACAGCGTCCGAGCCGGCTGCCGCACCGGCCCTGGGCCGCACCGCCAAGGTGCTGGCGCAGCAGTGCAGCCGGCTGGGAGAGGAGTATGGCGATATTTCCAAGCGCCGGCGGGCCGAATTCGGCCCCCTGTGGCTCGGTGCCGCCGGCGAGCGTGCCGAAGTGCCCGAGGAAATGTCGCTCGACAACGTGATCGAAGCCGCCCCGCTGCCGTTCCGCCAGGGCTTTCACCAGGACAAGGAGTTTGCCAAGCGGCTGCTGCGGGTCATCGAGGCACTCAACGAACGGTACATGCAGCTGCGTGCCTGCGGCCTCAAGCCGGAAACCTGGTTGGCCCAGGACCGCCCTTCCATCAACCAGCTCGCCGAACTGCGCAGCCTGAGGCTGGCCGTGCAGCGCCTGGAACAGCAGGGCATCAGCCCGGTGCCGGCGTTCCAGCAAGCGTTTGCAGAAGGCTTGGCGGCGGCCGGCGGCAAGAAATTCGGCGGGTTCTCCAGTTTCGAGGAATTCTTCGACGATGCGGTCGGCGTCGAGATGACGCGGCGCGGCAGCCTCGCTGCGGCGGCCGGAGAACGCAACCGCCCGGTGGCGGTTGCGCTGGACGATGCCGACGACGAACCGGAGCTGGAGCAGGAGGACGAGGACGAAGCGGACTCCGGCGGCGATCAGGAGGAGGACGGTGAAGGGTTCTATCCCGAAGAGGTGGATGAGGAGCTCGACATCAAGAAGACCTTCACCAGCCTTCCCGATCTGTTTCCTCGCGAATTTACACCGGTCATGCGCCACTATTTCCAAAAAGTGCTCGCCCTCGGGGGGGAGCCGGAACTTCAGAAGGCGGCGCTGCGTGACCCCGAATTCAAGGCTGTGGTGGCTGCCGATGGCCGCTACCGCGACCTGACGGGCGACGGATTACAGGATGCGTTGTTCAAGGATGCCGAGGCGCTGATTCAACGGAATGCAACGAAATGGCGCTCCTGCTGGTAACCGCGGCCGTAACATCCGATTCAACGACTTTGTTTTCCAAGGAGTACGACCATGAACATCGAAACTGCCGGAACCGGCCGGGACTCTCTGTGGCTGACGGCGTGGCACCATCTGCATGGGTTGGATCGGCGGGTGCCGGTGTCCGGCTCTGACATCGACCAACTGCTGCAGGTGCTGCCCGAGCGCGACAGCGGCGAATCCGTCGGCGCCTGGCTCAAGCGGCGTGCGGAACCGGCGGCATCGGCACGGATCATCGCCTTCCCCGGCAAGGTGCGCCGGTTCCAGCCGGTCAGCGAGTTCTACCGGATGGCGGCGGACAGCGGGACCGAACGGTATCCGCTGCCGGAGACCACCCTGGAATCCGCCGACGGACGTTTGTGGCTGAGCGTGAACAAGCAGGGCGACGAGCTCGAGCTGACGGTGCAGGCGGTGGGCATGGCGATCGACGAACTGGCCGGAAAGTGTGTGGGCCTGGCGGCGGATGCCGCTCCCGAGACCCTGGTGGCGGCAGTCATTCTGGACCAACAGGGCGAGGGACGCTGCGTCGTCGCCGACACGGATGCGGTTCGGCAGGCCCTGCTGCACCCCATCGTGGGTATCGTCGAATTCAGTGAATCGTAAGACGCTGCTGGTGCCGGTGTTCCGGCTGGACCGCCCCCAGCATGGCGATTTCATGGAATTGGTGGTCGAGCCCCAGGAAGGCCGAGGGCTGCGGCCCTGGTTCTATCATCTGCAGGGGCTGGGACTGGAGCCGGCGATTCAGCTGGCGAGCCAGGCCCTGCAGGCGGTCCGGGCCGACGGCGTCGAGCCGCTGGTGTACTGGACCAATCCCAAGCTGCCGTTGAGCCAGCTGGCCGGCGTGGCGCTGGCGCTGGCTTTGAGCGTATGGGCGGCGGACGAGCGCTGCGGCTTCAGCGAGATCATCTCGGTCGGTCAGCTGGAAGTCCTCGCTGAGGAGGGCTTGCGCATAACCGACACCGGCTGTACCGGACGCAGTCTGGCGGCGGTCGCCAGCCTGGGCGTCAGACCCAGGCCGGCTTGCCTGATCCTGCCGGAACGGCCGCTCCTCGGTCAGCGGGAGACCGCGTTGTTGCACGCCCTGGAGCATTACGGGATTCGCTGCTTGCAGGTGGGCAGTTTGGAGTCTGCCGCCTGGGCCTGCCGGCAGGACGCCCTGGAGGCCGGGAGGATGCTGGCGTGACCCGCCACGCTGCGTTGATTCCACTGGCATCGCGGGGGGATGGCGGCGGCGAACTGCTGGAGCTGTATTGCGAAACCTCCTCCGACACCGGCAAGGACGAACAGGACAGAAAGCGCGGCATCGAGCCGTCGGTGGAGGCCCTACGCCCGATCAACCTGCACGGATCCGGCCAGCGGGCCATGGCGGCCGTGCAAAAGCTGCTGAATGCCAAGGCCAAGCGGCGGTTTGAACTGGACACCCGCAAGGTGCGTTACAGCAACAAGCCGATGAGTTCCCTGGTGGAGGGGCGCAGCGCCGAACTGGGGATCGCCCTTTCGATCCTGCTGAGCGGCAGCCAGAATACGGTGCGCTCGGTGATCGCCACCGGGGTGCTGGAAGTGCTGCCGGGCATCCTGGATTTCAACGCGCGGGTCGAGCAGGTGGAAAGCCTCGACGAAAAGCTGACGCTGATCGCCGAGGCCAAGCAAAAGGGATTGCTGCCGCGGGAGATCGACAAGGTGCTGGTGCCCCGTCCCAACCGGGCCGCCGAGCAGGCGGGGGCAGTGCTGCCGCTGGCCGAGCGGGACGCGGTCAAGACCTTGAAGCGGCTGGGCATCGAGGTGATCCCGGTACGTACCCTCAGGGACGCGGCCAAGCAGGTCAACATCAGCCTGACCGACCGTTTGTCAGTGGTGCGCCGGACCCTGGCGGCGGCCGGGGTGGCTGCGATGGTGGGGCTCGCCGGCTGGGGCTGGCTGTGGACCCGCGACGTACCGGTGATCTTCGATGCCGGCCCGACCGAGGAGCTGGGCGGCAAGCCTTTCCTGGTGTGCGCCGACCCCGGTGGCCGCTATGCGGTCTATCGTCCGATCCCGACCGAAGGGCTGGTGCCCCAGGTGCCGTTGACCGGCGTGCTGGGCTGGCGCATCCGCTTAGGCAGCTTCAAGTCCACCGACGCGGCGATCTTCGAGGCGCTCAACGGATCGGTCGGGGTCGGCAGTTACCGGGTGGTCGTGGCTTTCGTGGGGGAGCGCAGCGGATTGCACATCCTGCCTACCGAGGGCGGTGCCCTGCAGGTGCTGAAACAGCCGGGGGTGCGCTGGGACTGGGGCCAGCAGGTGGACAAGCCGGCCGAGGCGGGGGTGCTGGTGTTTCTGGTGCGGCGCTTCGGCGGTTTCGATCTGGAACAGGTCCAGGAAAAATTTAATGCCCGGTTTGACCGGAAAGGTGACGACGCGCCGATTAACCTGGAATTTGCGTCGAATTTTCTTGCCGAACAGGCATCGGGGAGCCTTCGCTATTTTTTCGAGACGGTGGAAGGCCCGGCTCCCTGCGATGTTGCGGCGACGGCGCGGCGGCCCGCCTCCTGAAGGCGGAGGCGGCAGGATTCGGCGCCGAAAACCGGAGCCCGAGGCCGACCCTTGAGAGGTGGGGGCGGTCGCCGGGAGAACCCATAGAGTTGTATCGCGGAGAATGGTGATGAGAGCACGATCTATCGGACTGTTGATGTTGCTGGCGCCTTGCTACGCCGGAGCCTGTCCGTTGAAGGTGGTGACCGGCGAGGGCGGATCCCTGTCACTGGTCAACACCGCCGACGGTTCTTCGGAATACGTGTACGCGGCGGTGGTACAGGGCGATCGGCCGCTGACCCGGCTGGAAGACATCATGGCCAGCGGGCAGCCGCTGGAGCGGATGAACGCCAAGGCCAAGAAATACGCGCTGCCGAAACACGCCTCGGGGGCCAGCCTGTACCTGGTGAGCAGCCCCCAGCGGCTGGATGCCCATGACCGCTTCCGGGTCACGCCCGCCGCCGAAAAAGAGCTGCGCGAATTGAAGGCGGCGGCCAAGAAGTCCGGCCGCAGCCGCGGCATGTCCAACTACGGCGGGCCGCTGCCGGAGCCGGCGGTGTCCGCACCCGATGTCGCCTCGCCCAACGGGGTGGACGTTTGCACTACCCGGATCGGGGTGAAGGACAAGCAGCCGTTGATTTCCGCCGATCTGCCCTGAGGCGTCCCCTCGCCGCCGGTCCCGGCCGGCTAGCCCGCATGTGCCGATGAAAGGAGGCGGACAGATGCGCCTCGTTCCTCGGCAGTATCCTATTGGCGCACTTATCGAGTAGGTTGTGCGCGCGAACGAGTCAGAAATAGCCAATCCTGATTAAGGAGAATCTCTGCGATGCCTTTACATTGGACTTATCCAGACAAGTTCCAAATCAGCCTGTATCGTTCCGGCTGGAGAAGCGACCGCCGTTTCGACCGGATTGTCGCCGACATTGGTGGCGGTCAATTTGTACCAGTATCCGGTGAGGAGTTCGAGTTTGTCATCAAGGCGAATCCTCCATCGGTCCGGATACGCAATTGCAGGGAATTCGATTAAGTCGTGGAGATGCCTTGGTGGCGGGTATTTCTCTTTTCGACGATTGGCGGCGCGCTCCGATAACGTCGAGCAATTGGTATGCGATACCAGCCGATGTCGGGATTCCGGAGGGGCTTGTATTGGTGAAAGCTACTCGACCAACAGCGGCTGGAGCATTTCATTTTACTCTCGGTCCAGCCGAGGCAATGACGCTGCGCCATTTCATTGTTTTGTTGACACCGCTGGCGAACGACTCGCGCATCGTTCAGGTCTAGTAGTCGCTGATAAGCCAGGTAGACTATACCGGAGCCATTTTATGAGCACTGAAGAGATTTACATCGAAAGAGACGGATATACCTACCTTCGTATTGAGCCGACTGAGGTAGCCAGGGAGATAGGAAGTCTGAAGCTCGTGATCCGCCTCGCCGAAGAAAAGATCGCCGCACTCGATCTTGCGTCGCGTGTCAGTCAAGAAGGATCGGAGGCTATCGAGGATGCCGTGGATGAGATTAATGACATCGAGATGGCCATCGACGATTTGAAAGTCCACCTTGGGAGACTTAGTAACATCCCGCGCAATCCGGCGCCTGCATAAGTCGCGCAGGTTAGGCTGAGGAGCCAATCCCAACATTCGTGAACAGCCTGCGTAGTCGCATCGGAAAAGCAGCCCGTAAGACGGACCCGGCTCCATCGGGTTCCGCAGGGTGTATAGCCGAGGTAACCGCGGATGACAGTTCACAGGCAACTGCTATACCCCGGTGGGAATGCTTGGCTGGCCGATCGCTACGTGTCACAAAACTTTTCTCGAATGACGGGGCGATCAATGTTTCAGGGATAAACAGCATGGCGAATGACCCGGAAATAGGGAGCCAAAAACAGCGCCAATTGCGCGAGCGATTGAAACATCAGCACCGACGCAGTTTTTGCCGGATGCCGGTCGAGCCAGGCGAACGACAAGAGCAGCAGAATCGGCATTCCCACAATGAGTGACCACCGAAGCTCAGTCCCATCTGGAATCTGAACATTCAATGACGATGACAGCGAGCCTAGGAATATTCCGGACAGAGCGCTGAATATCGCCAGTGCCAGGGTGAGCCTCCAGAGGAAATTGCTCATGGGCTGCCTGATGCCCAGCTTCGGCTGTTGATGGTACAGCGCTAGCGCGGGCTCTCGCTGAGGGAGGCCGGCGCGGCGCGGTCCCGGGCCCAGCCGCGGATGTGGTCGACCTGTTCCTTCATGGTCTTGGACAGGGGCACCACGTTGCCAGCGATGTGAAACAGGTCTTCCATGTTGACTTCGCGATCCTGTAGCCGCGCGTTGGTGACCGCCGATACCACGCACTGTTCCACCTCGGCACCGGTCCATCCCTTGGTCAACCGGGTCAGCCGGTCCAGGCCGAAATTGGCCGGGTCTACCCCGCGCCGCTGCAGGTGAATCTTGAAGATCTCCACCCGCTCGCTGTCCTGCGGCAGGTCCACGAAGAACACCTCGTCGAACCGTCCCTTGCGGATCATCTCCGCCGGCAGCAGGTCGATGCGGTTGGCGGTCGCCGCCACGAACAGTCCCCGTGATTTTTCCTGCATCCAGGTGAGGAAGAAGGCGAAGATGCGGCCTTGCTCGCCGGAGGATTCGGACGAGGTGATGCCCATCTCGATTTCGTCGAACCACACTACCGCCGGCGAAATCTCTTCCATCATCCGGCAGGCCCGCGCGAATGCCCATTCCGGCGTGCCGTGCCGGCCGGAGAAGATTTCGGTCATGTCGATCCGGTACAGCGGCAACTCGAAACAGGAGGCGATGGCCTTGATGGACAGGCTCTTGCCGCAGCCGGAAACCCCCATCACCAGGACCCCCTTGGGCACCAGTTCCGCATCGATGGTGTCGCGCGCCCGGAACAGGCGGCGCCGTTCCATTAGCCATTTCTTCATGATCTCAAGGCCGCCCACGCTCTCGATCTGGGTGGCATCGCCGACGTACTGAATGGTGCCGGAGCGGTTGACCAGCAGGCGTTTTTCCTCCAGCAGGGTGGGCAGCGATTCCAGCCCGAGGTGGCGGTTGACCGCCAGGGCGCGGCGTACGGCGAACCGGGCCTCGTCCAGCGTCAAACCCTGCAGGGCCCGGCCCATCTGGGTCAGGACCTCGTCGCCGGTATCGATGGTTGCACCCGCCTGGGCTGCCGCCGTGGCCTGTTCCCGCAGAAATGCCCTCAGTTCCTCCAGGTCGGGCACGTTCAACTCGAAATACACCAGGATGCGGCTCAGTTCTTCGGGAATGAAGCGAATCGGCGAGGAGATGACGATGAAGATGCCGCGGTCGAAACAGGCGTCGTAAAGATCGCGCAAACGCCGTACCACGAAGGGCGATTCCTTCATGGGGACGTGAAAGTCCTTCAGATGAAACACCGCCGGTCCCGGATGGGCCGCGATGAAATCCAGCGCGGCGCGGACGTCGGTGGAATCCGGCCCGGCCCGGCCGGGCGAGGCACACTTCAGGCCCTCGGTCAGGCTCCAGCTCCACGACTCGGCTACCGGCTGGAAAAAGCGCTGGGCCGCATCCTGCAGCAGCGTGCCGACCCGGCCCTCCTCGGACGAGAGGATGTAGGCCAGGGGACGGCCGGAAGCGATGATCTCCCCCAGCTGCCGGCTCGATTTGCTCAGCGGGGAAGTTTGACTGGAAGACGATGTCATCGTGTCGGGTCTCGAAGTTGGGTTCAGTCCGATCGGCGGGATGCCTCACCGTGCGACGGGCACGGAGCCTTACACCATCTCCGATTTTGCCTTGAAAATGCAAGCGCCGGACGTCTGCTGGCTCATGGCGAATACTCTCACCGGGATGGAGGGTGTTGCGCGGTGATTCATCCGGACCGCTTCATGCTCCCCAGGCTGGTTCGGATATTTCCAGGCCACAAGCTTGTGTGCATCCCGGAGTCAGGGCATCAGCTAAAGCTATCGCAGGGTTTGACAAGCCGCAAGACCTGGCCCCGTGCTGTGCTTATTGCGTCATTGTGGCTTTCGCGTTAACGTGGCAATTACTGAGCGAGAATAATGTTAGTCGGTTGAATTCGGCATGCTGCTTTCTCCGGCCGCTCAATTCCAGATATGATCCAGTCTATGTTGTAATACTAAGTTTCCACAAACCAAGCTTGGGGAAAGGACATGAGAAAGCTGTTTATCATACTTTTATTCGGAGTTTCTGTTGGGCTGGCGAACGGAGCGCCAGCAGAAACCGTAATTAAAGTGACCCTCTTGGGAACGGGCGTGCCGGTGCTGAACGCGGCCGCACTGAAAGCCAGTGGCCGGGCTTTGTCTGGTCTGTTGGTTGAGGCAGGGCCGGAACGGATGCTTTTCGATTGCGGTCAAGGCGTCTACACCCGGCTGGTAGAATCCGGAGGCAGTAAAGAGCGCCCCAACATTGGCGTGGACAAAGTATTCATCAGTCACTTGCATAGTGATCACATCGCAGACTTGGGGGCCTTATATTCCCTGGGCGCGCTATACCGCTATCCAATCAGCGGTGCTCCGGCCGCGAACGTCCCGCTGCGAATCTGGGGGCCCGCCACGTTCAAGCCCTCGACCAACCCAACGCCGCCCCTCCCCGATCCCCCGCTGGACTACCCGCCAGTGGGAATCAAGCCCATGCTGGAGAACTTTCACAAGGCATACGAAACGGACTTCTACGTCCGCCAGCTATTTACCGACCCTAAGGATTTCTCCATCACCGATGCGGCCGTCGAAACGGTGGGCAGTACCACCGATTTACCAGATGCCCCTTCCACGGTGGTCTATTCCAATAACGGCGTCACGGTAACCGCATTTCTCGTCAACCATGATCCCGTGACCCCGGCCTATGGATTCCGAGTCGACTACCAGGGGCACTCCTTCGTCTACTCGGGCGATACCACCTACAACGATAATCTCGTCAATAATTCCAAGAACGTGGACCTTCTGGTCCATGAAGTTTACGGCTACCAGCGGGACGATGCGCCGGAAATCTACGACTATCATACCTCGCCGGAGGATGCGGCCCGAGTATTCCTTCAGACAAATCCGAAACTGGCCGTCTTTACCCACCTGGCAATTCCTCAGGGAACCACCCCCAGAGATCTGGTTCGCCGCACCCGCAAGGCGGGCTACCATGGCAAACTGAAGCCTGGCCGTGACTTGATGGTCATCAAAATCAACTCAAACTCCAAGGTTATCGCCAAGTATTTGCCGGAGTCGGAGGGAATCGACGAGAAGCCGGCGACCTCCGATTTTGTCGAGGTAGAGCAGTATCGCCGCCGTAAGACGCCGTGAGTTTGGCTCAGGTTTGGGGGGGGCGAGGAGGTGTGCCCTTTCAAGTCAGTCATGTAGGGGATGCACCGAATACCAACTCGGACTACGCCGATAACGTTGCAGGTAAGGGGCGGCTGGCTTGCGGGGCGTCCCAGCGGCAGAAGACCGCGCCTTGACCGGAATGCTAGACATAGCACTCTGCCCTGGCTTTCTTGGAGAGATATGGCCACAAAACCTTACGTGCATGGATTTGATGCAAATGCTCAAGAAAGCAGGTTGCCACTGCGTTTTCCAGATCGTCACTGTGGTCAACTGCTTCATTAACCAGATTTCCGATTTGCCGTAGCTGCGCCGAGGATAGTGAATTTGCTGCCTTACCGAAGGAATAGGTGAACTCTAGCATTACCCGGTGAAACGTTTCCGGTTTGTCTTCCTCTGGAGGAAGAGGCTCAGGATCGTAACAATCGACGATGACTGATGGAAGCAGTAAACCAAGTTGCATTCGGAGTGCTTCTGGAGAATCCGGCCTAGCGCCCATTGCGATGTCTGTTGGACTAAGCCGCGACCCTGCCGAGATTGGCAACTTGGGGCAACTTGCTTTGATTTAAGGGGATTGTATTCCGCTGGCGGAGTCGGGGGAACGTGCGGGGGGTGAAAATTCGCCGGCCTTTAGGGTGGAATCGAGTTCCGTAGGGTGGGCAGGCTACATCTGCCCACCCTGCCGGGCTGCAGGCAACGTGATGTTTCGAAAAACCGTAGACCGGCCCGGTCAAGTGCAACGCTTGGTTCGCCCTCGGTCAATAGGGCGCTTCAATGGGCGCGAAGGCCATGTCATTGAAGTCGTACAGCGTCTTCTTGTCCACTAGGCCGTGAGTCGTCAACCGGCCCGCTTCGAGCCTGCCTTCGGCTGCCCAGACAAGACGCTTTCCGTCTAGGTCTGCCCATTCCCATTCCGGACACGCAATCAAAGCCTCGGACGACGACTGATTCAGTTCGTGCTCGTCCCAATAACAGCCCTTGCCGGGCGGCGCCCCCACTTCGGCATGCGCGACCTTTCGCAGAACCCAGCCACCGGGACAAGGCTTTTCGAAGATAACTTTGTCCTTCCATTTCCCGACGCGGACCGTTTCTTTCAGCGTCCAGCCGTCTCGGATCAGTCGCGGGTAATAGACCCCTGGACATTCCCCCCCGTAGTATTCGGTAGGGTGCCATTTAGGATCGCGCCGAACGACAGTCGTGTTTCGTAGGATCGTGTGGCCGTGTCCGTCGTTTAGCCAGTATTTCCGGATCCCTGTCCATAACCCGCCGCCGTGCCAGCAATCCCCTTTCGGAAATGTCGCCAACGCCTTCAGGAACGGCGCTCGCGAAATCGCCGTCCACGAACCGCGGGTTTCGGTCTCCCACTTCCCGTTCATCGCGAAGTAAAGGAAGTGTTTGCCGTCCGGCGACAGATCACTACGGCGCTCGTAGATACGGCCCCTGAGCCATTGGCCGAGTTGGAACTCGTCGGTGTTCCGGTTCCAAAGCAGGGTTGCGACAGACTTCGATGGACCTCGCCGAATCACGAGTCCCGTCGGCGCGTCACTCGCCAGTAGCACATGAATTCGAGCTGCGAATCGAGCCATGTTGTAAGAGGGCGAACGTTAGATTGCAGCATCCCTTAATGTCAGCTGACGAATAACCGCCCTTGCTGCGACCCCATTCGATTCGCTAACCCGAACAGACAGATATGTAGTACGGGCATTTTTCGGAACCTTCACAGAGTAAGGAATACCCGCCGAAGCCAAAGCTTGATAGAGGCGATACGCGGAGTTTTCGATCGGTTCTCGAAATCGATGTTTATATCCAAGCTCTATGGTTGGTGGCCGCAAATTTAGCTCATCAATAGCATGAGATGCTCGCTTCTTCCATGTTTCTGTCATGGACCGACCGCCACGACGACCACCGTCCCTGCCGGGTAATCTGCGACTGCCTTTACCTTTGCTTCCAGGACGCATGGAACACATTGCAATCTAACGAATAAAGTTGAAGGGCATGCTTCCCCGTGTCCAAAGTAACCTGGAAACATCCATTATTCTCCGCCAGTCATTCTAGGTTGGTATACCTTCAAAGCACGTCCCTTCCGACGACCGTTGGGCAGCATATCCCCGTTTTGATCTTCGTTGGCGCGGAATGGTGAGATGACGCCGGAAACACTTCCGGCGAAGCGCCGCGTCGCTGTCCGCATCAACGCGTTGTGCGGCAGCTATGCTGCGCTTCGCTCAATATCTAATTTTCCAAGATGATCTACCGTATTCCGTCGGTAATTTGATCGAATTCAGTATATGTCTGCTCAACGTGAAGTATCTGGCGTATCCGCCATGTAAGAATCTTCGTATTGCGGCAGATATGTCATGTAAGCCGGAAACCTTTGACGTGTAAGCAGGCACTGGCAGAGCGAAGGATCCTCCGGACGTGTGAACCATGTCAAGCAAGCCTTTGCCAGATCAGCTTCGGGTGAGTGCCCGCCTCAATAATGGGGCTGCGAATGCCAGGACAAGGGTTTTGTTGCGGTGCTACGATAGCCGGAATGTCGCATAGCCGGAACCCGCTTATGAACTCAGTCGTTGTGCGTACTGTCGTTTCCCTTCTGTTGCTGGCACTTGTCGGCGCGGCCGATGCCCGCAGCCGCCATCACCGGGGAGGCGGCGAGTCGCCGGCCGCGGAGCCTGGAAATTTCGATTACTACCTGCTGGCCTTGTCCTGGTCGCCCGAGTTCTGTGCCACTCCCGCCGGGCAGCGCCCTGACAAGAAGGAGCAGTGCGATCATCCCCGCGGCTTCGTGGTGCACGGTCTTTGGCCGCAGAACGAGCGTGGTCATCCGGAAGACTGCGGGCCGGCGGATCACGTTCCCGCCGCAGCCGCCGCGCCCGCCCTTACCGCCGACCCGCCCATGCCGCCGGGCGATCCAGGTCTGCTCGACCACGAATGGTCCAAGCACGGCACCTGCAGCGGGCTGGACATGCCCGGTTATTTCCGCACCATCAAGTCCGCCGCCGAGCGGGTGAAGATCCCCGGCGAGTTTCGCCAGGCCCAGCGGATTTCCGGTGCCGATCCGGAAGCAATCAAGGCGGGCTTCGTGGCCGCCAATCCGGGGCTAGCGGGGGACATGCTGCAGGTGATTGCAGACCGCCAGGGCGACTTGAAGGAGGTGCGGGTTTGCTTCGACAAGGAGATCCGGTTTCGGTCCTGCGCACGGCCGCGCTGATTCGCCATCCTTTCCATCGTTCCGCAGGAGGTCGCCCATGACATCTGCCAAACCCATCGTTCCCGCCGGAGGAGAGGCGGTTCGGCTTGGTTCCGACGGCCGCTTGCAGGTGCCGGACCGGCCCGTTATCCCCTTTATCGAGGGTGACGGCACCGGTCCCGACATCTGGGCCGCGGCGGTGCGGGTGTTCGATGCCGCCGTGGCCAAGGCTTACGGCGGCCGCCGCAGCATCGCCTGGACCGAGGTCTATGCCGGCGAGAAGGCCAAGACGTCGTTCGACACCTGGCTGCCGGACGAGACCCTGGAAGCCTTCAAGGAATACCGGGTCGGCATCAAGGGGCCTCTCACCACCCCGGTGGGCGGCGGCATCCGCTCCCTCAACGTGGCGATCCGCCAGTTGCTGGACCTCTACGTGTGCCTGCGTCCGGTGCGCTATTTCCAGGGTGTGCCGTCGCCGGTGAAGCACCCGGAAAAGGTGGACATGGTGATCTTCCGGGAGAACACCGAAGACATCTACGCCGGCATCGAGTGGGCGGCGGAGTCGGCCGGTGCCCGCAAGCTGATCGAGTTTCTGGAAAAGGAGATGGGGGTCAGCAAGATCCGCTTTCCCCAGACTTCCGCCATCGGCATCAAGCCGGTTTCCCGCGAGGGTTCCGAGCGGCTGATCCGGGCCGCCTTCGACTACGCCCTGCAGCACGGGCGCCGCAGCGTGACCCTGGTGCACAAGGGCAACATCATGAAGTTCACCGAGGGCGGATTCCGCGACTGGGGCTACGAGCTGGCCAGGCGCGATTACGGCGGCCGCATCGTGGCCTGGGACGACTGCCAGGGCAAGCCCGGACCGGGCCAGGTGTTGCTGAAGGACACCATCGCCGACATCACCCTGCAGCAGGTGCTGACCCGTCCCGAGGAGTTCGACGTCATCGCCACCCTCAACCTCAACGGCGACTATCTCTCCGACGCGCTGGCTGCCCAGGTGGGCGGCATCGGCATCGCTCCCGGCGGCAACATCAACTATGTCAGCGGCCATGCCGTGTTCGAGGCCACCCACGGCACCGCGCCGCGCTATGCCGGCCAGGACAAGGTCAATCCCGGCTCGGTGATCCTGTCGGGGGTGATGCTGCTGGAGCACCTGGGTTGGAGCGAGGCGGCGGCGGCCATCATCGGCGCCCTGGAACGAACCATCGCCCGGCGCACGGTGACCTACGACTTCGCCCGGTTGATGGAAGGAGCGACCGAGGTGCCCTGCTCCGGCTTCGCCGACCGCATCATCGAACTGCTGTAACGATCGGGAGTACCCATGGCCACCCATCCCACCATCGCCCAGTACCTGCTGCATCGGCTGCACGAAGCCGGGGTCCACGACATCTTCGGCGTGCCCGGCGACTACATCCTGCGCTTCTACCAGGAGATGGACGCCAGCCCCATCCGCCATATCGGCACCACCCGGGAAGACACTGCCGCCTTCGCCGCCGACGCCTACGCCCGCTGCCGCGGCCTGGGGGCGCTGGCGGTGACCTACGGGGTGGGGGCTTTGAGCGTGGTGAATCCGGTGGCCGGCGCCTACGCCGAATCCTCGCCGGTGGTGGTCATCAGCGGCGCGCCGGGAGTGGGGGAGCAGCGCGACGATCCGTTGCTGCACCATCGGTTCGGGCCGTTCCGGTTTCAGCGCGAGATCTTCGATCGGATTACCTGCGCCGCGGCGGTGCTGGACGATCCGGCCATCGCCCTGCGCCAGATCGACCGGGTGCTGGCGGCGGCCAGGCGGCATTGCAAGCCGGTCTATATCGAATTGCCGCGCGACCAGCTGGAGGTGGAGGGCTTTCCCATACCGTCCGATCCGGAGCCTGAAACACTCAGCGATCCGGACTCCCTGCGGGAAGCGGTGGAAGAGACCTGCGCCCTGCTGCGCCAGGCGGCCAGCCCGGTCATCGTGGCCGGGGTGGAATTGCATCGGCGCGGCCTGCAATCGACCCTGATGAGCCTGGTGGAGCAGAGCCGGTTTCCGGTGGCCGCCACCTTGACCGGCAAGTCGGTGATGGGGGAGCGCCATCCCTGCTACCTGGGTGTCTACGAAGGCGGCATGGGGCCGGCGGCGGCGAGGGAGCGGGTGGAGCAGGCGGACCTGCTGCTGATGTTGGGGGTGACCCTCAACGACGTGGACCTGGGGGTCTACACCGCCCGCCTCGACGCTTTGCGCATGGTGCGGGCCAGCCAGGACGAGGTGGTGATCCATCACCACCGCTATCCGCGGGTCAGTCTGAACGACTATGTGACGGCTCTGGCGGAGCGGCTGCCTGCCTGTGCACGAGCCCCGGCGGCGGCCGTCGCGGTCGAGCCGGAAGAGGGGCTGCCGTTCCCGCAGCCGGCAGCGCCGATCCGGGTGGAGCGGCTGATCGGCCGGCTCAACGATTTTCTGCAGCCGGACATGCAGGTGGTGTGCGATACCGGCGATTGCCTGTTCGCCGCCATCGACCTGAAGGTGCACGAGAACACCGGTTTCCTGGCCAGCGCCTTTTACACCACCATGGGGTTCGCGGTGCCGGCCGCCCTGGGTGCCCAGATCGCCCGCCCCGACCGGCGTGCCGTGGTGCTGGTGGGGGATGGCGCCTTCCAGATGACCGGCACCGAGCTGTCCACCATCGCCCGGTTGGGGCTCAATGCCATCGTGATCGTCTTCAACAACCGGGGTTACAGTACCGAGCGCTTCATCCTCGACGGCCCTTTCAACGACATTGCCGACTGGCGCTTCCATCGGCTCGGGGACGTGTTCGGGCCCCTCAAGGGCTATGCGGTGGGGACCGAGGAGGATTTGGAACAGGTCCTGCTGCAGGTTGCCGGCGAGACGGCGACGGCCAGCCTGATCGAAGTCCAGTTGGCGCGCGACGACGCATCGCCGGCCATGCGGCGGTTGGGCGAGCGGTTGGGGAAGCTGATCTGAGACGGCTTAGCCGGCAGCGAACTTGGGGGACCGGGCTGGACGGGCAGTTGGTTGAGGCATCCCTGCCCCGGACGGTCACCCGACATGGCTTGGGGTGACCTGAGATTCAGTGGATGCGGACGCTCTCCAGCCGCGCCCGGCTGAACACCAGCAGCCATTCGTCTTCCACGGCCAGCTGGATCGCCAGCGATCCGCAGAATTCCGACATCTCTTCGGCACAGCGCTGTGCGGCGGAGTCGCTGCCGAACATGACAACCAGCACGTCACCGGCTTCGTGGACGATGCCTCCCCAGGAGCGGATGTGGTTCTCAAGTAAGTGTCTCATGACCGGTTGACCTCGATGTCGTTGGGTTGCAAGAGCTGGTTGGTGTTGTCACTAGCTCTGTTGCACAACCGGTGCCAATCACTAAACTGTCGTCAAATCAATCGGATGAGGTCTATGCGGGGGAGGGCTGTAAAGACTTCTGACAGCCCTGTCAGTGCTTGACAGGACAGATGCGGCGGCCGCGCCGTGCGGGGAGTCGCCGCAGCGGCACGGCGACCGCGAAACCCGGCTAGGGGCCTTGAGCAGGCTTGATCTGTACAGATGAGTCAAGTTTTCAGGCGGCCAGTTTGGCTTCCTCAAGGAGTCGATCGATGGCTTGGCTGGCTTGAACCAGGACACGAGGTGCGGTACCG